>Ga0315315_10006833_pt1 | contig 10544 bp, 5 predicted proteins | sample M140m3416metaG_FD_203699 | JGI IMG/M metagenome (GOLD analysis project Ga0315315, IMG submission 203699) | Ammonia-oxidizing marine archaeal communities from Monterey Bay, California, United States - M1 40m 3416 | ecosystem: Environmental > Aquatic > Marine > Intertidal zone | place: USA... | reverse complement strand
ACATTCTGTTAAGGCTGTACTATTTGCAGTTGAGTTTTCAATAGTTAGATTTAGTATTTCAGTATGCGTACACCCTGCTGCATTTGTAGATATATCAGTGTAAGTTCCGCTAGCAGAGTATGTTTGTCCATTTATTGGCCAGGTGTAAGTATCACATTCTGTTAAGGCTGTACTATTTGCAGTTGAGTTTTCAATAGTTAGATTTAGTGTTTCAGTATGCGTACACCCTGCTGCATTTGTAGATATATCAGTGTAAGTTCCGCTAGCAGAGTATGTTTGTCCATTTATTGGCCAGGTGTAAGTATCACATTCTGTTAAGGCTGTACTATTTGCAGTTGAGTTTTCAATAGTTAGATTTAGTGTTTCAGTATGCGTACACCCTGCTGCATTTGTAGATATATCAGTATAAGTTCCGCTAGCAGAGTATGTTTGTCCATTTATTGGCCAGGTGTAAGTATCACATTCTGTTAAGGCTGTACTATTTGCAGTTGAGTTTTCAATAGTTAGATTTAGTGTTTCAGTATGCGTACACCCTGCCGGATTTGTTATTATATCAGTATAAGTTCCGCTAGCAGAGTATGCTTGTCCATTTATTGGCCAGGTGTAAGTATCACATTCTGTTAAAGTTGTATTGTTTGCAGTTGATGTAGTTGAGTATGTTATTATCACATATCCATTGCCATTATTACTGTTTCCTGTACAGCTAAAGCCTGCTGGTGTTAGGCTAGAACCGCCTCCACCACCACCGCCACCTAATGACCCTGAATTAAAACAATCACTTCCGCCACCGCCACCACCATAATAGCCACCACCACCACCACCACCAGCTCCTTTGTTGTAACATGGGTCTGTTGCACCATCTCCTCCTGTTCCTAGGCTTCCATCATAGCCATAGTTTCCAGAGCTTATCCATGGCGGCCCCCCATCTCCTCCATTATTTTGGCCTCCTCCTTCTCCTCCTTGGCCAAATGGACTATCACCATCTCCTCCATTATTGCAGCCTCCTGACCCACCATCTGCATCTGTATTTCCACCACCAGTACCACCACCACCAGAAGCAACTGCTATTCTGTCTGTTAATGAAAATGGACTGATTCTTATATCAGAAGCACCACCACCGCCACATCCATAATTTGAGCTATTATTTGCTGTTCCTCCTGTTCCGCCTCCATTCCATCCTCCATTATTACAAGAGCCTTCCCCGCCAACATTTATTTGTAATACTTGGCCTGCACTTACATTAAGACTTCCAGAAATCATTGCTCCATCACCACCATTAGATCCTCCTCCACTAGCACCTACAGCAGTTATTGTAATAGATGTGACACATGAAGGAACTGTAAAGTCCTGTGAGCTTCCTGTATAATTAAAAGTTATACTGTTTGATTGGCTGAATCCAATGAAAGATAATAGTAGTAGATAAAGTAGAAGAAATATGCTTCTTGTGAAGAGCTGAGGTATCATCTTGATGCTATCTGATTAGCATTACAGTTCCTTCATAGGTTCTTATTTTCCCATGTAGGTCAGTTAATGATATTGCATAAATATAAGCTCCTTTTGTGGCATATTCATTATTAATCTTACCATCCCATGCAGCAGAGCAGTTGTTGTCATTCATACACGACAAATAATCGTTTGTGTAATTATTTGTTCTGAAAATTTGTTTTCCTGACCTGTCGTATATGCCTAACTCATACTCTGACACTCCATTTACAATTGGTAAAAAGTAGTCATTATATAAATCATTATTAGGTGTAAATGCATTTGGCACATAGATAGTAAACACAGGAGAAATCATAATATTTATTGTTGTTGTAGAAATACAACCACTGTCTGATTCTACTGTTAGTGATACAGCGTATAGTCCTGTGTCATTATAAGTATGGGTTACTCTTTCAAAGTTGGTATTAACTGAATCTCCATCATCAAAGTGCCAGACTCCGCTTACATGTCCATTTGATAAATCAATAAAATTAATTTGAGGGTTTATAATATCAGCAGGCTGAGGATATGCACTAATATCTGCTTCAGGTAATGAATTTACATTAACATATGCATTGCCTGAAATTGATGAGGCTTTACATCCTTTTTCATCTGTTAGTTCTTGTATACTGTATACGCCAGCTTCATTAGTTTCATGAACATAGATATTTCCAATATCTGCTCTTGAATAAGATGTTAATCCTGCCGAATACTCTAAGTCATATGGGGGGGTTCCTGATGTGATTGTAAAAATAACATCTGTTGTGGTTCCATTATCACAAATAGATCCGCCACCACTTAAAACAATTTCTGGTAGTGGGTATGAAACTATTGTTAAAGATTCATCTATAGGATTTTTACAAGTATTGCCATCAGTTAATGACACAACACTATATGAAGATCCATTCAGAGGTAAGATTGATACAGAGTCTGAGATGCTATATGTTGCTGGTAGATTATATTCAGTACCATTAATATTATAAATTACATTCCATGGGGGGGTTCCGGTAAGAAAATCAAAAGATAAATATACAATGTCATTATCACAGATCTCACTTGGAACATTCCAGTCCATTTGAGGGATTTCATTTACAGTTAATATTGTGTTGCTTGTAAGTGTGTTAAAACACTGATTTAGATCTCCAACAGAATCTAGTTGGTAGGTAGTAGTTGTATTTGGCCATACTGTATCAATTCCTAATCCGCTTATTGTAATTGGTTGGGTTTCAATAGTTCCGTTTGCATTATAGTATACATTCATGTCAGGCTGACCATTTAGGACATTAAAGAATAATATTGCACTATCTCCGTCACAAATAGTATTTGGTGTTACCTGTATGCTGACATCTGGAAGAGGGTGAACATAAATACTTTGAGCATCAATAGTATTTTGATTTATACAGCCATTAGAATCTGTTACACTAGTGATAATATATGTATTGTTTCCGACAGAAGGAGATATTGGTATCGCAGTATTTCCTGCTGTCAAGATAGGAATTGCTGTTTGAGCTATTGCATTTAACGTGTAGTTAACTGTAAATGGTGTAATGCCTCCCTGATTAAAATTAAAATCTAACGTTACAATGTCATTTAGACAAATCTCACCGTCAGCTTCTGATGTTGTAAAGTCAACGCTAAAATACTCTGGTTCGGTCATCACTATTGTTGTGTCATTTTCACAAGCAATTAAATTATTAGCTGTAATAGTAGTTGGGTCAGTAACAGTTATGCTATAAGTTCCATCGCCAAGAGCTGAAGAGTCTACTCCTCCCCAGTTAATTGTATATCCACCTCCGTTTCCTCCGGATGGGTTTAGTAATACCGAGCCATCAGTAAAGGAATTGCATGTAATGTCACTAATTATTGGGTTAAATGTAATCTCTTCAGGTTCAGTAATTATTGCAGAATCTTGTATTGGACACCCGGACACAGTAATAATAACATAATAGGTACCAGGAGGAAGATTAGAGATGCTATCTGATGTAGAGCCACTAGTCCAAAGGAAATTGGCTGATGATGCAGGTGAGTTTAATACAACCGAGTAGTCTTCAGTTGCTCCAAACCATGGAGTGTTCCAGCCTGTTGCAGCCTCACATGGCCCCATATTAATAGCTGAAGAGCCTTGGTTGCTCATACAAACAACTCTCATTCGTGTAGCTCCAAAAGCTCCTGTAGAGGGCACTAGGAAATTGAAGGAATATACACTCCCTTGAACCCAGCTTCCATATGGTATGTTAATTACTCCTAAGTCCTCTCCAGAGTCATCAAAATCACCATCAATATTGAAATCAATATATACATTTACAGCCTCTGGAGCATAATTTCCAGCAGTTGCAAACAGGTCATCTAGTGTTACATTGACTGTATATATTTGTCCTTCTGTCATATCTGCATACTCTCCAGCTAAGCCAGTATTACTTGTGTAATCTTCATAAAGGTCATTTGCACCTGAAGTATTATTGAGAAGATTAAAATTGTCTCCATTTAATTGAACTTCTGATATAATTGTTGCTGACTGGTTAACCCAGCTAGGTGAAGGGTTTGAAGCGCAATATGGTATACCATTATTGTCAGGGTCAGGGTCTGAAATTGTTCCGGGTGGAGTTTCGGCCCCTAGCATTGTTATGCTAGCAGAACCATTGTTTGACCCAAAGCAACTGCTATTATATTCGTTAATTATACTTGATGTATTTAAAGGGTCATAGAGGGTGACTGCACTTTCGTATATACATCCATTAGCATCAGTAATTGTGTAGTTAAAAGTTCCTGATGTTAATTGCATTGGGTCTTGTCCGTACCAATTTGGAGTGTATAGTGGAGTCCCGTTAGTTGCTATAATAACTGCCGTGCCATCGTCATAGCCAAAGCAAGATGGGTTGGTTATTGTTACGTTAGACGATAATACAGTTGGCGCTTCATTTACTGTGATAGAATTTGTCACAGGTATTGGCACACATCCAATAGGAGTATAGGTATATGTAATATTGTGGATGCCTACACCTGCACTATCAATGTTAAAGGAGTTGATTTGGATGCCTGTGTTGGTGTTAGTAAATACTCCCTGTCCTTGGGGAGAGAATCCGACAGGAGGAATGCCTGTTAAAGTAAATGTGTTTTCATTAGAACACACTACTGAAGGAGAGGTGATTGAGATACTTGATGCATTAAAGACATCAACCACAACATATGCCTCATCACTTGGGCAGTTTGTTGTGCCTGGTATTGTATAGATATATGTTCCTGTAGAGTCAGTCTCTGCAGGATTAAAGGTCCCCGCTACCGTATCAGAATTGTATGTCCAGTAGCCAAAAGGAACAGGCGATCCATTTAATTCATCAATTAGATTTATTGGAGGGTCGGTATCACAAAACAGGAGCGGTGTTGTTAATCCAACTGATCCTCCGGCATCTCCAGGTGATGGCCCTCCGAATCCGTCATTAGCACCTACTGAGGTAAATTGTATAAAACAAGCATCAGGAGTATTTCCAGCCGCAGCATCTGCCCAATTTGAAATCATTACAACATAAATTTTTCCAGCTACTGCATTTGTTATTTGCATCATCTCTTGATTAGTTGCGTCAAGGGTGCTGCAATCCTCTGAGTTCGCATTTGTTAACTGATCGCACATTGTTGTGAGGTCATCAAATGGTCCCCAGCATTTATAGTCAAGATCAGGAGAACCATTTACATTCGGGTATGGCACTCCAATTACATCTGTAGGGGTTACATAAATACTTAAGGGTCCATTAGTAGTAGATACAAAATAATAAAATGAAGCATTTAAGGCTACGCTAATAAACCCGCAATTTAGATTTGCTCCAAATGGGGCTGTTGCTGTCCCTGATGTTGCTGCAGGGTATAAGGCTCCATTACAAATCTCTGGTATTGCTGAAGAGCAAGATTGAACAGGAGGCGCTCCTCCTTGAGCATAACTTAGAGTATGGCAGAATAGTATTGAAAATAGGAGTATAATTCTTGTCATCTAATGATTCTTTTATATAGATTACAAATATACGAAAAATTGCTTGATATTTTCTAGTAAATAGGCTATTTAAGTGTTTTGCAATCAGATTTTTTTATCCATCCATTTTTTCCATTAGCAATTTTAATGTTTATCCATTCATTAATATTGTCAATAATTTCAACTTTCGTTCCAGGATGTAATACAAACAGATTAACACTCTTTCTTGTTGGAGCGCTATTGACTTCTGCTGATTCAGAAAAGATGATGCCTATATTTTTTTTGGTTTTTTCTTCATGTGATATATAGCTCATGTAAACTAATATTAGGGCAAGGATATTGAACAAGGAAAATAAATACTTTCTTTTATATTTAAGTAATTTATTTAACAGTTGAAGTATTAGTATAATCCATATACAAATTATGGTAAGTGTCTGCCACGTTTTTGTAGGCAGTAAATTTATTGCATTGATTTTCCATTTTTTGTAAAATAATTGGGGTATTTCCTCTATTCTGTCAATGAGTTGTAATCTTGTTAATTCAAGATTCTCTAGTGTTTTTGGGTCACTAGCAATAGATAAGCTTTTTTCATAATGCCAAATAGCATTTGCCCAGTCAGATTTTTTGTAATAGCAATTTCCTAGATTGTAATAAAGCTCACTGCTCTCTTTTCCTGTTGAAATAATACTATCATAAAGCAGAATAGCATTTCTGTATTGCTCTTGTATGTAAAGCGTATTTGCTTTATCAAAAAGAGACTCACTAGAATATGTATTAATGCTAAATAGTGTAAGTAATATGAGTGTTATTTTCCTCATTTTAGTGAAGTTTCAACTTTAATTATGATGTTTTTTGCTTTTTTTAGAATCTCATCCATTTGAGTATTCTTATTGCTTGAAGGTGCATATCTTGCAAATTCACACTCATCTAATAGTGTAATAAATTCTGATTCCACCTCGCTATCGATAGTTTCAGAGTTAAAATAATTACTCACCGTTTCTTTTGATAGATTAGCGGCACTAACCTTAAATTTGTCAGCAAAATAACCCCAAAGTGATTTTTCAGTTTCTTCAAAAAACAGGTCAAAATTCCCATTATTTATGCATTTTTGTGCTTTTTTAAGTCTTTTTAATGCAATTTTGTTTGCTTTTTTGTTTTTCCATGTTTCGCTATTCTCATCATTTCTTTTGTAAATCCAAAGGAAAAAAATTAGAAGAATTGGCAAGAAGAATAAAATATAAAAAAGTTTTCTACTCATTATATTACTTCCAATTTCTTCCAACTTACTTTCAGTAGCAATATAATTAATATCTCTTCTATCAGTTGATACTATTTGTTGTTTTGTATTAGCATCTTCATGTTCATTAGTTTTACTTGCTTTAATTGTTAGATTATGCTTGTTTGATTTCTTAGTTTCATATTGCTTACTTTTATTATTATACACAACTAATGATGTGCTTGGGATTGTATAGTCCCCTTTATATCTTGGGATAAGTAAATACTCAAATGTCTTGACACTTCTTTTTCTGCCCCCTTCAAAAATCTTATTAGATATTTTAGGTTCATATACTTCGAAATCCTCAGGGAACTGAATGTTTAATGGTTTAATTAGTTCAATGTTTCCTGTTCCTATTATACTGATCTTGTATATGATAGCATCATTTGCATTGATATTATTATTATCTATTTCAGATTGAATATTCATATTTCCAACGGCTCCATTAAAGTTTGTAGGAGAGTTAGGTAGTTCAGATACATTAATTGTAATAGATTTAGATGTAATAAATTCATCCTGGGTGTTATAGCCACCACCAAAGAAGTTTGCAAAAGGATCTCTATTGTTTCTTTTCTTCTGGACCCTTATACTGCATTTCAATTCCATTGGATCAATAATCAGTTTGCCTGATTTTTGTGCAGTAAGTACAGACTTTTTAATTGTAGCTACATTATAAGGAACTCCATCAATAACATCTCGTTTGAATCTGCTTGAGGTTTCAAGATCTTTAGCCCAGAACCCATTTAATGCAGGAAGAGCTGATAGCTCTGTATTATGTAAGTCCAATCTTGTTAATAGTTTATAAGTAACTAAAATCTGCTCCCCAACAACAATATTTTTTTTACTTACATCCACTTTTATGTAAAGGTTGTCTGAGAGAGCCTTCTGATTTGCTTTTTGTCTATCACTCCCTTTTACAATTTTTAGTTGATAGCTTTTACTATCAATCTGTTTTCCTTTAACTTTTATTGAGGCAGGAGTGATGTTGAATGTACCTTCCTTTACAGCTTTTATGTAAAATGAATATGTTGTAGTCGTTTTACTTTCACTTTTACCATTAATAAATGTGTAATTACTTGATGTAGAGGGGTTAGGGCCGCTTATTATTTTTAGTCCGTTAAATGATGGAGATTTAAAGTTGTTTCCTTTTTCATCAATAGTATATTGTAGTAGAATTTGTTCTCCTACAATTGCAGGGTTTTTGTCAATAGATACTTTTAGCCTTTGAGCAAAAGCAATCGTACTTATAAATACAAATAATATAAGAAGTATTTTTCTCAATTTACCAATCTTTTAATACTTTAATTCTTTTCCCTTTCACTTTCTTTTTCTGCAATTCTTCTTGTAAATCCTTTTCTTGTTGTTGTATAGCTTCCAGCATTTTCTCAGCATCCTCTTTACTCATTTCTTCTTTCTTTTCTTCCTGCTGCTTTTGCTGGTCTTCTTGTTCCTGATTCTCATCTTTTTGATCGTTCTTCTCTTGCTCTACTTTCTTTTCTCCTTCCTTCTCCTCTTTATTTTCTTCTTGTTCCTCTTTATTTTCTTCCTGTTGCTGTTCCTGCTCTTGCTTCTGCTTTTTACATAATGCTAAATTATGTCTTGTTTCTGCATCATTCGGGTTGATTCTTAATGCATTTTTATATGCATCTATAGCCTCATCTAGTTTTTGTTCTTTAACTAATGCATTACCCATATTATGATACACTTTTGATAAATCACTTTCAGTAGGAGCGTTATCAATTAAAGCCCCAAAAAGAGCAGAAGATTCTTCATATCTTTCTTGTTTGTAAACAGCATCTGCTAAATTAAAAGAAGCATTAAAATAATCTTGATCTTTTTCTAAAGATTTTCTATATTGCATCTCCGCATCATTGTAACTACTGTCTGCATATAGAGTATTACCCTCTCTTAACAAAGATTTTTTGTTTTGAGCAAATGAAGTAAAGCTAATTAGAAGAGATAGTATTATTAGTAATCTTTTCATTATTCCTTATAAAAGTTAATTCTGATGCTCCACTTGTTTTTTCTTACTAATAATATTAAATCCAATATTAAAAGAAATAGGGCAGCTCCAATAAATAATTGAAAACGATCTTTATATTCAGTAAATACCATTGTCCCTATTTCTTTCTTTTCCATTTTGTTTATTTCAGAAAACAATGTGGAAAGCCCTGCTTTAGAGTTGTTTGCTCTAACATAAGTTCCTCCTCCAGCACTTGATATTTCTTGCAATAGATCTTCATTCAACTTGCTGACTACTGTTTTTCCATCTCTATCTTTTCTGTATCCTGTTCGGTTGCCGTATTTGTTGTAAATTGGTATCGGACCTCCTTTACTCAGTCCCATTCCTAAGGTGTGAACAAAGATTCCAAGTTTATTTGCTTGCTGGGAACTCTCAATTGCTTTTTCATCATGGCTTTCTCCATCAGTTATAATTATGATGGCTTTATTCTGAGTATTCTCCATATCAAATGATTTTACACTCAAATCAATTGCTTTTGCAATCTCTGTTCCTTGTGTAGGAACTATGTTAGTATTTACTGTTGAGAGGAATAATTTAGCAGCTGAATAATCGGTTGTGATTGGGAGCTGAACATAAGCTTCCCCTGCAAAAACGATAAGTCCAATTCTATCCCCTTCAAGTTTATCAATTAATCTGGAGATGGCTAGTTTAGCTCTTTCTAATCTGTTTGGTTTTATGTCTTCTGCTAGCATGGAGTTGGATAGATCAATTGCAATCATCAAATCAACTCCTTCTCTTTTAACCTCCTCCATCTTTGTTCCAATTTGAGGATTAGCAATCCCTATTATTAGGGAGGTGAAAATTAGAACTGTGAGTATGCTTTTTATTTGATTCTTTCTTTTTGAATGAGAGTGCATTAATTCTTTAACAAGTTTATTATCTCCAAAAAGAGCAAGTGATTTATTCCGCCATTTATTAAATAATAGCATAGCAATAAGTAAGACAGGGATCCCTAATAGGAGATTCAGATATTCTATGTGTTCGTATCTTAACATCTAAGGAATCTGTTTTAAGTAAGTTATTTTCAGAATAAAGCTTATTAGTAATAAACCAAGCGCAGAAAGTGCGAAGTTTAAAAATTCTTCTGATCGCTTATGAAATTCTGTTATCTCAATTTTTGATTTTTCAAGAGCATCAATATCTTTGTATATTTCTTTTAAGGAATTATTATTAGTAGCTCTAAAATATTTTCCGTCAGTAAGTGTGGCAATATCTTGCAAAGTTTTTTCATCAATTTTCACTTCTACTTCTTGGTATTGTATCCCAAAAGGAGTTTGAAAAGGGTAGGGTGCAAAACCCTCAGTTCCTACGCCAATAGTATAAACTCTTATATCAAATTTCTCAGCAATTTCAGCTGCAGTAAGAGGAGGCACCATTCCGCTATTATTAACTCCATCAGTAAGAAGGATAATCACTTTAGATATAGCTTCAGAATCTTTTAATCTATTAACTGCTGTTGCCAATCCCATACCTATTGCAGTACCATCATCAATCATACCACTTTTCACATCTTTAAATAAATTTATAAGTACATTATGATCGGTTGTAAGCGGGCATTGGGTGAAGCTTTCACCTGCAAATATTACCAATGCAACTCTATCGTTTATTCTTTTACTGATAAAATCCATAGCTACATTTTTTGAAGCTTCTAATCTGTCTGGTTTAAGGTCTTGTGCCATCATACTTCCTGAAATATCCATAGCTAATACTATATCAATTCCTTCAGTAGTACTTTCCTCCCAATTGGTAGACGATTGTGGGCGAGCAATTGCAATAATTAATAATGCTGATGCAATGATTTT
>Ga0315315_10006829_pt1 | contig 10546 bp, 6 predicted proteins | sample M140m3416metaG_FD_203699 | JGI IMG/M metagenome (GOLD analysis project Ga0315315, IMG submission 203699) | Ammonia-oxidizing marine archaeal communities from Monterey Bay, California, United States - M1 40m 3416 | ecosystem: Environmental > Aquatic > Marine > Intertidal zone | place: USA... | reverse complement strand
CCAGTTGTAACAATAGAACGCACATCGACAATGAAGAGTCCTAACGAGAAAGGTACAGTGTGGGCAAATGTTCCTGCGATGGATAAAATTAAAGGGGGCAATATCCCCACGATGCAGAGAATCCTTCAGGAAAAGACATCTAACTTTAAAAACGCACATGCACTTAAAAGAAAGGGTCAACTTAATTTTCCTACTAAAACTGATAAGACAGTATACCAAACGATCTCAATACCTTTACCAATCTACATAACGGTTATGTATCAGGTTACGATTAGAACAGAGTATCAGCAGCAAATGAATGATCTTATGGTACCTTTTATGACGGTGCCTGGAGGTATAAATTACATTATCATCAGAGACGGTGTACATCGCTATGAGGGGTTTATACAACAGGACTATACACATGAAAACAACATAAGCAACTTCTCGAATGAGGAGAGAAAGTTTGAAACAAAATTTGACATAAAGGTCTTGGGGCACTTAATAGGATCTGGTGCAAATCAAGAAACGCCACACAAGGTGGTTAATGAGACAGTCGTCGAGGTGAAGATACCTAGAGAGCGCACTGTTGTCGATCCAGACGAATTGGCAAAGTATGGATTGTGAGGAGTAGATTATGGTATTAAGACCCACAAAACCAAGAAGAATAGAAGATAAACCTTTCCATTCGTCTACAATGGAAACCATTGATCTTGCAATGCATAAGTTTATAAACGAAACTTTGAATATTAGTTGCGCCACCCCAACAGGATTTAGAAAAATCCCAGTTATTTGGACTTCAGCAGAAAGGACATTTCAAAGCAAGAATAGTAGAATCAGAGACAAAGAGGGTGCTTTAATATTGCCTCTGATTACCATTGAAAGAACATCGGTTTCGAAAGATCCCTCTCGCAAGGGGTCTGTTTGGGGAAATATACCCCCTTTAGACAAGGTGCGTGGTGGATCCATATCGGTTTCTAGAAAGATTAACCAAAAGAAGACTTCGAATTTTGCAAACGCCAGTGCAAAGAAAAGAAGAGGTCAATTAAATTTTGCAATAAAAAATGAAAAGATTGTATACCAAACAGTTTCGATACCAATTCCAGTTTATGTCACCGTACAGTATGAAATAACACTAAGGACAGAATATCAAGAGCAAATGAATCAGGCAGTCACCCCATTCATAACACGACCTGGCGGAATAAACTATGTCATAATTGAAGATGATAGACTCAGGTACGAGGCATTCATACAGGAGGACTTCTCTCAGAACAATAACATTAGTAGTTTCTCAAATGAGGAGAGAAAGTTCGAAACAAAGGTCAATATTGAGGTGCTCGGGTGGTTGACCGGAGAAGGCAAGAATAGGTTGCAACCAAACTACTCAATTAGAGAAAATGCAGTGGAGGTTAAGATACCGAGAGAAAGGATCATCACAGCAGATGACTTGGACACTGCAACGGGTCGCCTCTATGGATTGGAGGGATTGACTACTCAAGAGATATTGGATTTGGACGATAAGGTTGCTGCCAACAGACCTATGCGTAATCCCGGAGAGACCACCACATCGGCAGTTTCTTCTGCTACGGGTGGATCGTCTGGCGGAGGAGGCGGATCCAGTGCTGGCGGCGTTACAACAACAAACTATAAAGTCTCTCAGTCGCCAACCGAGACTGCAAACGGTACCAGAACTCAATTTACTATACCCGATGCGTTTGTTGCAAACACACTCATGGTCTTTCGATCGGGCATCTTAATGACGGAAGGTGGGGATTTTGACTTTACGGTCTCTTCTAGGACAGTTACGTTTACTGAAGCACCTGCAAACTTAGAAAACATACTATTTAGTTATATACTAGACGAATCGTGACATAAGGAGGAATATCATGTCAAAACTTAATAAACTACTAAACATGCTAAACGAGTTGAGGGAAGAAAACCCCGATCTCGCTAATAAAGCGCTTCTCGCTGCAGAAACTTTGAAATCCGGTCTGGATCCGGAAGACTTTGATGACGATTGGGAGGATGAGGAAGACATAGAGGAGGAAGAAGAGTTCGATGACTCTTTCATTGTCGTATCAGATGCTGATACGAAAAACTTCCTTCACCTTAGAAATCTCTTGGACGAGAAAATAACAGGATACGGTTCCTATATGAGAGATCACGAGGTAAAAAAGGTTCTGTTATTAGAAGAAATAGAAGAAAATAGACAAAATAGTGAGAATTTTTTCGAAAACCTTAAGGAAGTCTATCGACTGGACCCCGCCTCACGATATTCTGTACAAATGGTACAATTGGATGACTCTCCAGGCACAAATATAGTGTTTGTTAAAGATTGATCACTAATTAATTGTAAAAGAGGGAACATATCAATGAATTTTATAACATCGGACATAGGCATCGCAGCCTTCTTACAATTAAAGGGCACGAATCTTATTAGATGCAAGCGGTTAGAATCTGGAAAGTTTCATTTTGAGTTTGATGATAGGTTAGGTCAGTGCCAAGCTCTTTCGTTGGAGTTTTTAAACTCCGAGTTTTGTAAGTTTGATAATAATGTTAGAAATCTAAAAAAAATACTATTTTCTTAGTTTATTTGTTTCTTATTGGTTTTGGTTTTGTTTAAGTGAGATAAGTGAAATAAAATAAATCCAAATATTTTTTAAGGAGCATATAAAAAATGGCAAAGACAAAAATTGGCACAAAACTATTAGCCAGCAGTGCAATAACCACTGCAAAACTTGCGGACGGGGCAATCACTCGTGACAAAATCCAATCAGGTTCAATTCAGGTTGGTCACTTAGACCTATTTCAAGATAGAAGCGACATAGCGCATCTCGATGATGCGGATGTTTTAGTTGTATCTGCCTCGAAGGGCGACGGCGGTGGCATGAGAACCGTAACGTTCGGACACTTAAAGGCGGCGGTATCAGCATCAAACGCAGCAGTTGGTAACGAGGGGCACATTCAGTTCCACGGCGCTGGCGGCACAAACGCTATGGACGCAATCTCAAAGATTAGAACAGACGGCATTCACTTGACCGCATCAGACGGCGGTAAGGTTGTATTCGCATACACTGATATTTCTGGTTCAACTGGTGAAATTTTCGCTGACTCAAAGACAGGACTTACTGTAAATGCAAAGACAACTCTATCATTCAACATTAACGGTTCGGATGAATTGGAGTTGAACGCCTCAACACTTCAACCAGCAGCAAACGAAGGTTTGAATCTCGGTGCAGCAGGTAGAAAATTCGCTAACGTATTCGTTGCAACAGTGTCCGGTTCTGGGACTTCCACACTTCACAAGTTGGACGTGGATATTGTCGACGCAAGAAAGGTCACAGCAACTACAATCTCAGGTTCAGGGACATCGACCTTTCATAAGTTAGATGTAGATGATGCAACATTCAATGTTATTAAGACAACTAACATCACTGGTTCTGGTACAGCACAGATTCACAAGGTAGATGTTGACGAAGGCACATTCAACAAGGTTGTCGCACCTGTGATCACAGGATCAGGCACCTCAACCTTCCACAAGATTGACGCTGATGAAGGCACATTCGACAGAGCGATTGCAACAGTTGTTACATCATCTGGCACATCACTCTTTCACAAGATTGACGTCGACGAGGGCGATTTCCGTAGAGTTGTTGCAACGAACATTACGTCATCTGGTACATCAAACCTTCACAACGTAACAGCAGATGAACTCTCGGGTTCTTCTGGCAAGTTCCGTAAGTTGGTTGTAGATGTTCTCGATGCAAGAACCTACAAGTCAAGCATCACGACATCAGAGCACTTTGAGATTACTAGCAAGCAAATCATTGCAGCAGCGTCTGGTTCCGCTGGTGACGCCCTTGAAGGCGCAGGTCTTCAGATCGGTGGTACCGCTGGTTCTGGCTCGAATGGAGTTGCAAGTGTGGTTCTCGGTAACGCAGGTGGCGGCGCCGGCGCTGATCTTCTTTTCAAGATTGGATCTACGCAAGGTCTTTCGCTTTCATCCAATGGCGGCAGAAAGAATGACGCAGTGCTTTTCGGTGTATCTGGTACGCTTTCAGCGTCTGTTGGTATCTTCCAAGAATTGGACGTTGCTAAGGGATTAACAGCGACATCGTTCTCTGGTTCCCAGGGTACGTTCCACACCTTGTCAGGTACTCTCGTGCAGTATCATGAGGTGGATGCAGATCAAGCAAGCATTTTGGACCTAGACGGCACATCCGCTACATTCACTGCTGTTTCTGGTGCAACTGTCCAGGCACACACCGTTGATGCAGACAAGGTAACAGTTAATGATATTGACGGTACATCCGCAACGTTTACTGGAACTGTTTCTGGATCAACTGTCCAGGCGCATACTGTCGACGCTGACAAGGCAACTGTTAATGATCTTGATGTGACCACAATCAGTGGATCTGGATTGGCAACTCTTCACAAGGTAACCACGAACCATGTCTCAAGTTCAAACATTAATGCTCACAGTGTTACAACGTATCACTTGAATGTTACAAACATTGCGTCTTCTCAGGTTGTTAAGGCATCAAACTTGAATAGAGATATTGTTTATGATATCGATAACGGCAATGGCGGACTTAACTTTGCAAACGGTGTACTTAGCGTAGGGCATCAAAGACAGGTATTTTCTAGAGCGTCTGTTGCAAATAGAGCGGGTACTCCAACCCAAGGGTCTGGTTCACTATACACTACTGCTTCACTGTCAACCGATGCAGGCGGTAATCCTACGATTATTCTGTCTGGATCTGAGATGGTGTATTTGAACGGTGTCCTTTTGATCCCTGCCCCGGCAGCACAGAGACCACCAGTCGACGGTGACTATACCATTGACTACAATAGTACCAGTGGACCTGTGACTGTTGAGTTGCATGAATCATTAACCATGGACGCAGACGACATTCTTGTCGTGCAGTATCTATCTGGTACAATTTCGTAAGTTTTGTTTCACCTGGGGGGGCGATGCCCCCCCGGTATTTTTGTTTTGTTATTGAAATAACAAAAAAGGGAGATTATATAAATGGCTATTACTAAAATAGGTACAAAGTTACTAGCAAATAGTGCAATTACAACAGTTAAGTTAGGTTCAAGTGCAGTTACAAGAAGCGACCTTCAATCCGGATCGATACAACCTGGACACATAGATGTAAATCAGGGATCAAGACATCACGTCGATTTCATTGACGGAGACTTTTTCATCATCGGTGACAAGACCAAGTTTGACGCCAACAACGATCCTGTTGCAGGTGCGCATATTAGGTCCTTCAGTTTCGCACAGTTGAAGACGGCATTGTCACTTTCAAATGCAGCGAGAGGTAACGAAGGTAGTATACAGTTTAACAACGGAACAGGGTTTGATGGTATAGCAAAGATTACCACTGATGGTGTTCACTTGACTGCTTCAAACGCAGGTAAGGTTGCTTTTGCTTATACTGATATTTCTGGATCTACTGGTGAAATTTTTTCTGATTCAAAAACTGGTCTTACGATCAACGCAAAGACTAGACTTTCACTTCACTCAAGTGGTGCAGTGCAGGGTATTCAATCAGGTTCGCTTGAACTTCGTGCAGATGGTATTTTCCCATCGGTTAAACCATCAACCTCTGCCGTCGCAGGCACTTACGTTATCAACCTAACATCTGGTTCAACAGGTGCAAACGGAAACAAGACTTATGGACCTGTTAACAACACCTCGCAATTGATTCAAGCTGTTGGTACAGGCAGTTCAGACTTTATGTTCTTCTTGTCAAATGGCGGTTCAACTGCACTGCCTTCAGCGCAGTCTGTTAACTTCACGGGTACAGCGCAGGAGTTTAGAGTAGAAGCAGTCTCTGGTGTCAGTGACTGGAGAGACGTTGCGCAAAACTTCTTTAACAAGATGAAGGCACAACTTGAAACGAACACTAGTATCGCAACTGTGACTTTCAATGCAGCATCAAGCCTCAACGGAACAGCAAGTATCACTGTCGCATACGATAGTATCGCTGGTGGTGTGAGAGTTGGTACTGGTAGAAACGAGGGAGGTGGATCTTCAACTAACAGTTCTGTCTCAGCACCAACGGATGAATCCCGGTTTAACGCAGATACATCTAACTCCGCTGGACCACCAATTCAGAAAGGATTTTCTGGCATGGGGTCACCAGACGACCAACCAGCACACGAAGGTGGTTTTGTTTCAACTACAACTTCCGGATCTGCTGCACTTTCTGAGGTTAGAGAATGGTTAAACCTTGGTGCAAGTGGTAGAACTTACAATGATGTGTTTTTGTCTGCTCTTTCGGCATCGAACACTTCTTCGTTCCACCAAGCGACAGTTGATGCGCTTACTGTAGGCAAATTTGAGTTGGCCACCTACAGCGGCGGCGGATTGAAAGGCGCCCTCTCAGGTTCTGGAACAGCATCGATTCATGCTATTAACGTTGAAGAAGCAACTTTTGATGGGGTTACGATGACCACAGCAAGAGCAGCAGCAGCGTACATGATCTCTGGATCTGGAACCGCATCAATTCATAAGTTAGATGCAGATGAGGGTGACTTTAGAAAGGTCATCGCAACTGTTGTATCTGGTGCAACAGTGCAGGTCCACAAGGCAGACATAGATGAAGGTACACACAATAGATTGATTGCAACTGTTGTTACTTCCTCTGGAACTTCAACACTGGCTAAACTAGACGCTGACGCTGGCGACTTCAGAAAGGTTATTGCAACCAACATTACCTCTTCTGGAACATCAAATCTGCACGTTGTGACTGTTGATGATGTATCCGGTTCTTCTGGTAAATTCTACAAGTTGGTTGTTGATGATCTTTCCGCTAGAAAGATAACGTCTGCTGTGTCTACTTCAGAGCATTTTGAAGTGCCGCAAAAGCAGTACATCCCTTTCGCAAGCGGATCATCAGGTGCTTCTGCTGAAGGCGCTGGTCTTCAGATCGGTGGCGCAGCAGGATCTGGTTCTGCAGGCGTAGCGAGCATTGTCTTGGGTGATGCTGGTTCAGGCGCAGGTAAAGATCTTCTGATTAAGATTGGTGCCATACAGGGTGCATCTTTGAGTGGATCTGTTAGTGACGGCGGACAGCGTTTCGGCGTAACGGGATCCATTTCAGGTTCTGTGGGTATTTTCCACAGTGTATCGATTGCTACTGCAATGGGTAACCAGGATGCGATTTTCAGTGGTTCTTCCTTTAGCGCACAAACCGTATCAGGTGCTCTCGCACAGATTTTTGATCTGGATGTGAATAAAGCAAACATTAGAGATGTTGACGGTACTTCTGCTACCTTTACAACAGTATCTGGCACGACAACTAGTGCGCACACTCTCGATGCAGACAAGGTAACTGCTAATGATGTGGATGGTGCGTCCGCCACATTTACTGCAACCATTTCTGGTTCGACAGTTCAAGTGCACGCACTTGACGCAGATAAGGTCACTGCTGGAGATACAGATGTATTAGGTGTTATTTCCGGATCGGGTACCTCTACTTTGCAAAAGGTAACGTCAGACGAGTTCTCAGGTTCTCATGTCCAGACACACTACCTTGGGTCTAGTGCTAATAACGTACCTTCTACGGGATTTGCAGTGAAAGATTTGTCGATAGGTGTTATCAAGTCGAACGACGTGGTCAAGAAATCTAATCTCAATGTCGACATTGTTAGAAATAACAATAATGCTCAAGGTGGTATTTCTTGGACGAATGGACAACTCAGTGTTGGTTGGAAGAGGAGAATATTTAGTAGATCTACTAGAAAGATCGTAAATAGAACTCAACCTACCCAGGGTTCAGGTTCGCTTTATACGACTTGTTCTTTGCCAACAATCCAGATGGTGTCTGGTTCTGAGTCGGTTTACTTCAATGGTCTACTTCTTGTCAAGGGCAAGGGGGAAACTGGAGGTAATCCATCCAACGGCGATTATAACATCGATTATAACGGCGGCGGCGGCGTGACTCCTGGTACATACAGAATGGTATTTACTTCTGGTGCCATTGGTCAAGAGAGTACAGGATATAAGGCCAAGACATATAGTCCACTAAAGAGTGGTATAGCGCAGTTGGTAGGTGTACAATCTACGGGCAGCAGCGGCAAAGAGTACTATCTCTTTTACTTGAACGAAGCTGCGGATCCATCTTCACTGCCAATCAGTTCAAGCTTGAACTTGGAATACAGTAATCTCAAACCAGGTGCATTTAGAAAGGTAACTGCAATAGAGGCAATCTCTGGCGTCAGTGACTGGAGAGATATTGTGTCTAATCTTGCAACAGCAATGAACACTGAGTTGAATACGAGAGCAGATCTCGCAACTGTGACGTACAATGCTACCAGCAGTATTAACGGTACGGCATCGATTGAAATCACCTACAAGGCAGGAACTATTGAAGGTGGAATATTTATTGGTGACGGCAGCGGGCATGCTGGAATTACAGCAGGGCAGAGTCTGGGTTGGAGTCCTTCCACCAGCGCAGCCATAGGTAATTTCGGCGTCGGTTCATCCTCATCAAAAATTGATGGCGAACCAGACACTGCGGGCGGATTTACTCAGACAATCGTATCTGGTTCAAATCCAAAGGCAGGCACGGAGATCTTCCTTCACCCAACACTTACGATGGATTCGAATGATGTTTTGGTCGTACAGTACCTCTCAGGTTCGGGAGCATCTCTCTAGGTCTGAGTGCCTAATCCTACCAGCAAAACCTTCCCCAAGGGGGGCCAAGTGCCCCCCTGTTCTTTTCTTTTTTCTTTTCGCAACTTTTGGAAATTACAAATACTATTTAATAGAGAGAAAATAAAAAAACAAGTCGTCTTTTTGACTAAATAAAAAGGAGAATTCCAGTATGTCCGTAAAGAAGTTTAAATTTGTATCGCCCGGTGTCTTTCTAAATGAGATAGACAATTCACAAACAGCAAGAGATCCAGAACCAGTAGGACCAACAGTGATTGGTCGCTTACAGAAAGGTCCAGGTCTTTTACCAGTAACAATCGACTCGATGAGCGATTTCGTAGAGATCTTCGGAAATCCAGTTCCAGGTGGAGCAGGAGGAGACGTCTGGAGAGATGGTAACTATACCGCTCCAACATATGCAGCATACGCAGCACAAGCGTATTTGAGAAATGCAGGTCCAGTCAACGTCGTTAGACTTTTGGGTGTCGAGGATTCAAACTCTAGCACCTCTGGCGAAGCAGGGTGGCAGTTAGGGCAAACTCTTGACGCATCAGATCCAGCAAGCGCAGTAAAGTCAGCGATATATGGACTGTATCTTTTTTCAACTGGTGGTGTCGATAGAAGAACGCAGGTTCTTGGTCACAAGCGACCTACTGGCATCTCTTCGTCCGACCACATGACCGGTACATTGGCAGCCGTATGGTACTTTGAGCAAGGTGGCATAGCGCTTTCGGGCAACGCCGGTCACCCAAACACCAGCAGCATTCCTTATGGTATGGCAACCAATGCCGCCTTCGCTTTTGGTTCCGGAACGTTATCTCACGAAACAACCGGATCAAATGTGATGATCAAGACAACGAATGCTGCGAAAATGGAATTCAAAGCACTCTTGTTTGATGAAGGTAGCAAAACTTCTCACAAGACAGTTGTTTTTAACTTCGACAGAGATTCGGATAAGTACATCAGAAAGGTCTTTAACACGAACCCCACTCTTACTAACTCGGATGTCATCACCGCCGGTGGTCTAAAGAAGTATTGGTTGGGCGAGACCTTCGATAGGTTTGTAAAGGATGTCCACGGCGTTAATGGCGACAACACTACTCACCTTGGTGCCGATGGTGCAGCCGCCAATTTAAGTGCAATGGTCGTACCGCTTCATAAAGAGACGCTAGGACTTGCAAGAAAGATTGCAAACGAAAACTCTGTAACAGGATGGGTATTCTCTCAGGATATTAATGGCAACCACACAGGATACACCACTACTGCAATGCAGAAATTGTTTAGATTTGTCGGTATCAACGATGGTGGATGGAACACTAAAAACTTGAAGATTTCAATTGCAGACATCAAGGCAGGAACGGAACTTTTTCTGTTCTAATTAGAGACATAAGAGACAACGATCAGCGCCCAGTAATACTGGAGCGATTTTCGCAGTGTAGTTTGAATCCAAACTCAAATAACTATGTTGCAAGAAAGATCGGTGATCAGTATCGTGAATGGGACGAATCTGATGATCGATACAGAGTCTACGGCAACAATCCAAACTTATCACAATACTTTAGAGTGGATATGGACCAGGACGTAGACCAGGGCGTTACGGATTCACAGTATCTTCCTTTTGGATTCTATGGTCCTCCTAGGTACAAGACTACTACGGTTGTAGCTGGTGCGGAGACAGGTAAGGGGAAGGATATAGCACCGATAATTTATGCAACTAATGCAGATGTTCTGTTTGACATTCAATCAGTCACCGGGTATTTTACCAGAGCAAGCAACGTTGAACATGCACTACTTGGTTTCGGACCAGACACGACATCTTCCTTGCTTTATCCAACGTTGCCTTTGAGGTTGACGTCATCAGCAGAAGGTCTATCGGATCCAAAGAAGTCGTTCTTCGGT
>Ga0315315_10006827_pt1 | contig 10547 bp, 8 predicted proteins | sample M140m3416metaG_FD_203699 | JGI IMG/M metagenome (GOLD analysis project Ga0315315, IMG submission 203699) | Ammonia-oxidizing marine archaeal communities from Monterey Bay, California, United States - M1 40m 3416 | ecosystem: Environmental > Aquatic > Marine > Intertidal zone | place: USA... | reverse complement strand
ATTCCTGAAGTCACTGTACCACCAAGACCAAAAGGATTTCCAATAGCAATAACCCAGTCACCAATTCTTGCTTTATCTGAATTACCAAATTTTACTGGAATAAATTTTTCTTTAGTATCTAGTTGTAGTACTGCAATATCTGATAATGGGTCAGCTCCAATTACCTTTGCTTTAAATTCTTTGTCTCCATTTACTCTAACTATTATATCTTCTGCATCACTAATTACGTGATTGTTTGTCACAACAATACCTTTTTCATCAATAATAAAACCAGATCCTAGAGCTGATGATTGTCTCTCTTGAGGTGCTCCAAACTCTTTAAACATATCTTCAAACGGTGAACCAGGAGGAAATTGAAATGGAAATGGGTTAGATTGAGTGGTAATTGTCATAGTTGTTGAAATATTAACAACTGATGGCATTAATCTTTCTGCTAAATCGGCAAATGACACTGGCATTTCTTGAGAAAACGACTTCACTGGAATATTTAATATAAATAGAAATGCAACGAGATATGTCTTTAGTTTAATCATTTTAACTTTTGATATAATAAATAATTATGAACCCCAATATTGCAAAGATTAATCCACCTATTCTTAATTGATTATCTTTGATTAACTCTAACTTTTTGATCATATTTTTCATTTTTGATGGAAATATGGCATACAAAATTCCTTCAATGAATAAGAAAAGACCAAAAGCAATGATCAATTCTTTCATCAGAATTTTAATTTGATTTTGGTTTTATGTTTCCAAAGAATTTAAAAAACTCACTGTCAGGAGATAAAATTAGAGATGTTTCCCCACCTATTAAAGCTTTTTCATATGCTTGCATAGCTCTATAAAATGCAAAAAACTCAGGATCTTGTCCAAAGGCACCAGCAAAGATATTGTTTCTCTTACCATCCCCTTCACCCTTCATTATCTCTGATTTTTTTTGAGCATCTGCTAATATTACTGTTACTTCTTTATCTGCTGTAGAAGTAATAGTTACAGCCATCTCAGCACCTCTTGCTCTAAACTCTTTTGCCTCTCTTTCCCTCTCAGTTTGCATTCTTCTGAAAATTGCATCACTGTTTGCTTGTGGAAGGTCAGCTCTTTTTATTCTTACATCATTAATTTTAATTCCAAAATTTTCAGCTTCATTATTTACACCTTCCTGAATTAAAGCCATCTGCTTAGTTCTATCCTCTGATAAAAGTGTTTGAAGTTCTTGTTGACCTAAAACATTTCTTATTCTTGAATTTATAATTGTGGCTAATCTTGATCTTGCAACCCTTTCATTTCCAACTGAAATATAAAATTTAAGAGGATCAACAATTTGAAATCTTGCAAAAGCATCAACAATTAATCTTTTTTGGTCTGACGCAATTACCTCTTCTGGTGGTGTGTCTAAATTTAAAATTCTTTTATCTAAGAAAACTACATTTTGAATAAACGGAATTTTAAAATTTAAGCCTGGTTTTGAAATTATTCTTTTAGGATCACCAAATTGAAGAACAATTGCCTGGTTGACTTCTTTGACTATAAAAATTGAAAAAAAGGCTACAACACCAAGTGCAACGATTATTCCAGCTATAACTTTTCCCATGTTCATATTAATTAGTCGCTTTCTTTTTACTTAATTCCGGTAATGGAAGATAAGGAACTACACCTGATCCTGCATTTTTTTCAATAATTACTTTATCTATATCTGCTAAAACTTTTTCCATTGTTTCAAGATACATTCTTTCTTGTGTTACAGATTTTGCATTTTTGTATTCGTTGTATATCGCTAAAAATCTGCTTGCTTCACCCTCTGCTTTTGCAACAACTTCTTTTTTATAAGCTTCAGCTGCTTGTAAAATTTTTTGAGCCTCACCCCTTGCTCTTGGAATAACATCGTTCGCGTAAGCCTCGGCTTCATTTTTTGATCTTTCCATATCAGCTCTGGCAGCTTGAACATCTCTGAAGGCATCAATTACCTGGTCAGGTGGATCTGCTTTTTGAGTTTGCACTTGAGTTATTTGAATACCACTTGTGTATTCATCTAATATTTTTTGAATGATTTCTTGGGTATCAGTCTCTATTAAAGATCTACCTTCTGTTAAAATTGGTTGAATATCTGATCTAGCAATAACTTCTCTCATTGCTGTCTCTGCTGCTGCTTTCACTGTCCCCTCAGGATCTTGGATTTTAAACAAAAAGTTTCCAGCATCTTTTATCACCCAAAATACTGAAAAATCGATATTTACAATATTTTCATCTCCAGTTAACATTAAACTTTCTTGGGGAACATCTGCTACACCTCCAGATGATGAAAATCCACTGTCTCTTTCAGATCTAAAACCAATGTCAATTCTATTTACCTTAGTAACTTTTGGGGTAAGAACATTTTCAACTGGAAAAGGTATGTGATAATTTAATCCAGGTTGAGTTGTTTTTACAAACTTTCCAAATCTCAAAACAACTCCTTGTTCATCTGGTAAAACTCTATAAAGTCCACTTGCCAACCAAATGAATCCTAGGATTATTAAAGCTAAAGTAACTTGTTTACCTCCTGAAGAACTGCCTCCAGGTAAAAATTTTTTTATTTTTTCTTGAAATTCTCTAATTATTTTATCTATGTCTGGAGGCGTTGGTCCTCTTCCTGAACCATTACCGTTTCCACCTCCTGGGGGTGTTCCCCAAGGACTTCCACCTCGTTGTTGAAAATCATCCGACATACATTATCTATATAGTGTCTTATTCATCAAAAACAAGTTAAGATCAAATTATGACTGACAAAAAGCCTGAACTTAGTGCCGCAATGAAAAGTGGACTGAAACCCAAGATTTTTAAAAAAAATCCAATAATAGGTACGAAATTTACTATAGCTATTTCTAGTGCAAAAGGTGGTGTTGGAAAATCTACATTTGCAACTAATCTTGCTTTAGCTCTTAAAAATATAGGATGTAAAGTTGGTTTATTGGATGCAGATATTTATGGTCCCTCAATACCTAAAATGTTTGGCATAGATGAAAAGCCAAAAAGTGATGGTCAAAAATTAGAGCCAATTAATAAATATGATATTCAGTGCATGTCGATAGGTTTTTTAACTGATCAACAAACTCCCATGATCTGGCGGGGGCCAATGGTTACAAGTGCAATAAAAACTTTTACACAAAAAGTAAATTGGAAAAATTTAGATTTTATAATAGTTGATATGCCTCCTGGAACTGGTGACACTCAATTAACTTTTTCTCAAGAAATAAAAATGGATGGAGCAATTATTGTTTCTACTCCACAAGAAGTTGCATTATTGGATGTAAAAAGAGGAATTAAAATGTTTGATAAGTTAGGAGTAAAAATTTTAGGTTTAGTAGACAATATGAGTTTTTTTACTGGAGATGACGGTAAAAAGTATAAAATTTTTGGAGAAGGTGGTGTTAAAAAAACTGCAGAAGAATTTAATAAAGAATTTTTAGGAGAAATACCTATCAATCCTGAAGTTGGAAATTGTGGAGATAATGGCAAACCTATTGTTGAGGAAAATTTAGATCATGAAATTTCAAAAATATATTTAAAACTTGCACAAAAAATTAAATCAATTTACCTTTAAAATTTCATCTACAATCAAGCTGTATCCTTTTTCGTTATAATGAATATCAAATAATTCTAAAGGATTTTCAAATTTACTAAAAACTTTTTTATCAGTATCAATAAATTTGATATTAAGATTTTTTACAATTTTTTGAACGTCTTTTTTGTTTCTAAAATTTTCTCCAGATACGTAAAAATTAAATTTATTGCTGTATCTTTTTTTTTCAGGAAGATAAATAAAATATAATTCACCATTCCATTTTTTTACAATTTTATTTGTCTTTTCTAAAATTTTTTCAAATAAAGGATCCACACCATCTCTACTAAATGAATTTCTAATTAAAGTTCTTAACGCCCACAATCTTAAAAATTTAGTATTTTGAAGTAAATTCTCAATAATTAGAACTGTTGGTTGTTTTTCATTTTTATTAATAGGTTTTTTTATTTCAATTTCTTTTAGGCTCAAATTTTCAATTATTTTTTTTTTCATCGAATTATTTAAAAAATCTCGATAGTTTTTCAAATTTTGGATTTCATTTTTATTTAAATAATTCATTAATATATTTATCTCTTTTTCATATCTTAAATTTTTTGTTAAATCATTTCCTTCAAAAAAAAACCAAAGTACTTTTTTGGGTTTTTTTTCTACTGCAAATTCTAAAAAAGTTGCGTACTCACTTAGAGGTCCATATCCACCAATTCCTAAATTAATAATATTCTGATTTGTTTTTGTTTTAATTAAACCAGACAATGTATCACTTTCTTGAACACAAAAACCATGTACAAAAGAATCACCAATTAATAAATAATCTACTTCATCTTTTTCCCACACATTGTCTGTGTTTCTAAACCCATATCTATCAGATTTATAAAATACATCTTGGCCAGTTTCATGGCATAAATGGATGTTGGTATCTGATAAATTTCCTAACGGATAAATTTCTTGATTGTCTTTAAAAAAACCAGAATCAAAACCAATAAAAGGATATGTTTCTTTTTTAACCAAATTTATTATTTTCTTTATATATTTGATTTCTAGATTTCTATTTTTTTCCTCAAAAAAGATATGGTTTTTTTTTTGAGGAAGATAATTAAATTTATAAAGCAACGTCAATTCTGCGATATAAAGACTAATCAACAAACTATAGACGGATATAACAATATATACCTTTTTTTGACTCTCAAGCCTTATTGATAAAAAAAAAAATAATGAAAAAAAAATTGATACAATTATATATTTAAAATATTTTGCATAAACAATACTCCTATCATGACCTAAATAATGAATTTCAGCTCTATAAATTGCATACAAAAAAACTAAAAACGAAAGAAAAAGAAATAATTTAAGACTAAAATTTGTAAAATTTTTCATTCTTTTAATCTTATTAAAAATTTCTACTTTTTTGGAGAAATTTTATTAATAATATTCAAACAATTTTTTTATCTATATCAAAAGCTTCCATTAATTCATTCCACTCTCTTTTTGACAAACCAGACTCTTCCATGGAAATATTTTCACCGTTGATTAATTTCTTTAAGATTTTTTTACCTTTTGCTGAAACCTCAGTACCTCCAACTCTATAATCCATAAACGCTTCATAAGTAATTGGAACCCATTTTTTTAAACTCTCCAACATTATGTCAGCATAAACTCTTATTTCATATTGTGCATGATGATCAGCTCTTAATCTTAAAAAGTTCATTAAATTTAATAAGTCTGTTTTCCAGTACCATTGGGTATAGGTATTTAAAGTTAAGTTCATTCTAGCAAGTTCTCTAGCCAATCCCTTTTTATTTTCATCGATTGTTGATCCATCATACTTTTCATTAAGCATAGTTTCATAGTTAGTGTAAGTTCTCTCAGCATCATTTTTAAGAAGTTCCAAGACTTCCTTTGCTTGATCACCCTTAATTACATCTCCTCTACCCTGCCGATTATTAGTTGATTGTGCAGCTAAATTTTCTGAGTCAGGTAAATAAAATTCTTTATCCAAAATTGAGTATCTAGCTGAATATTCATTCACGTTTGCTGTTCTATGTCTTATCCATTGTCGAGCAATAAATATCGGTAATTTAATATGATATTTTATCTCGCACATTTCAAAAGGTGTACTGTGCCAATGTCTCATTAAATACTTTATCAAACCTTTGTCTGTTGAAACTTGTTTTGTCCCTTTTCCATATGAAACTCTTGCTGACTGAACTATTGAAGTATCATCTCCCATATAATCTACAACTCTTACAAAGCCATGATCTAAAGCAGGAATTGCCTCATACAGAATATTTTCTAATTCTGGGACCGTAACTCTCTTTGTTTGGTTAGATTGAGACTGCAAAGCCTTGATTTCATCTATTTGTTCTTTTGTTAATTTCATGATTATTTATCGAACTGAATCTCTTCTACATTAAATTGTTTTTTTTTCAAACAATTACAATTTAATGATTTTTTATAATACAACTTTTAAGAGTAAAAATTAAATTTTTATATTATAAGTAGACCTTATTTTATAAAAGAATCATTATGACTAAAACAAAAAAAATACTATTAATATTTTCATTCTTAATTTTTATATCTAGTGGTTTTTATTTGAATTTAACAATCTCAAATAATTGTAAAACTATCAAAATAATTTCTAGTATAAGAGATTTTGGACTAAGTCATATTGATAATTGTTACTCAAATGACAATCTCCTTTATTCAATTAAAAAGCTACTTTCAGATACACCTGTGCTTTATGAAATTGCAAGAAAATATAGAAGAACTTTTCAAACTAGTAGTTATATACTAGATAATCCACCTTCTCAAAAAGAGATAGATTTTGTCAAACAACAAGAATTAAAATTTAGTAAAGTAAAAAAACCCTTTATTAAGGGAATTTTAGAAAACTCTAATCAAAACAATTTAGAAAAAAAAGAAAAAATTTATAATTTTGAAAATTGGAGTAGATCACATGGTGATCATATAAACTCAAAATATAACCCAAATAATCAAATAAATAAGGACAATGTTAAAAGATTAAAATTAATTTGGAAATATGATTCAATAAAACAAGATAAAATTAAAGAAAAATGGATTCAAAATATTGAGTCAAATCCAATCTTTACTGATGGAAAGATTATTTCTGTAACTGCAGACTGGAAAATAGTTGCCCACAAAGCTGAAAATGGAAATTTATTATGGGACTTACAATCTATACAAATGCCTGGAAGAAGAGGAATGGTATCATTTCAAAGTGAATTAGATAAAAAAAATTATATTTTTGCACCTGTTGGTAATAAAGTTTACAAAATAGATATTTCAACTGGAAAACTTGATAAGAGTTTTGGAAAAAGAGGATTTGTACAAAGTTTTACTTTAGTTGCGCCTCTTATTTATAAGAAAAAACTTATTATTGTCTCTCCAAACTCAATCTCTACTTTTGATGTTGAAAGTGGAAAATTTCTCTCAGAAAAAGTTTTAAACCATCCAGAAAAAAACTTTCTAAGAGGAGCTATTTGGGGTGGTATAGCTTTAGATGAAAAAAATGGAATTGTTTTTGCTAATACCGGAAACCCTCAACCAGGAAATTATGGAGTACATAGACCAGGTATCAATCATTACTCTTGTAGCGTTCTTGCATACGACTTAAACTCTGAAAAAATTTTGTGGTCTTTTCAAGATGTAGCTCATGACTTATGGGATTTTGATATAGCAAGTCCACCAATATTACATGATCTTGAAATAGAAAATAAAGTTTTTGAGATAGTAATTTCTCTAACGAAAACTGGTAATACTTTAATTTTAGATAGAAAAACTGGCAAGCCTATTTTTGATATTGAATATAAGAGAGCACCATCTTCAAATTTAATTGGTGATTTTGCATATCCTTTCCAAATTTTTTTAAATAAACCTGAAAGATTTTCAAAAATTGAATTTGGTCACGATGATTATAATCAATTACCAGAAGAAAAAGTTAATGAAATTAAAAAATATATTAAAAATGCAAAATTTGGTTGGTTTGAAACCCCTTCTTTAAGTAATGATTTAATAATGTTTGGACTTCACGGAGGTGCTCAATGGACAGGTGCCTCTTTAGATCCACATAATCAATTTTTATATATTCCAGTAAATTCTGTTCCTTGGAAAATAAGGCCTTATGTACAATCAAGAGAAATTAAAACTTTTTTTAACGATGAACTAAGTCAAGCTCACAAATTGTATTTAAATAAATGTTCCTCTTGTCATGGTAAAATAAGAAATGGAAAAAATGTTAGTTATAAAGAAAAACAATTAGAATATGTTCCAAATTTAGTTGGTTACTACTCTATTCCTGGTATTCAAAATAAATTAGAAAATTTAGAAATATTAAACACTAAGCATAAAGATTTAACAATTAATCAAGATGAACTAGAGATGTTGAAAAAATTATTTAAAAACTGGGATAAGAAGATACACAAAAAAAATGAAATTAAAATTGAGGGAAATGCTTGGTCACAATTTTTGACTAAAGATGGATTGCCAGCTTCAAATCCTCCATGGGGATATATAGCAAAACTTAATCTTGTAACTGGAAAAATTGAGTGGAAAGCAGCTCATGGGGATTTAATGATTAATAATATAGATAAGAAAATTGGAACAGTGATGTTTGGAGGCACTGCTTTAAATGGATCAAATATATTATTCTTTACTGGAACTGAAGATTCAAAAGCTTATGCTTTAGATGCAGATAGTGGAGAAGAATTATGGTCATACAAAATGAGTTCAGCAGGCAGTACTGCTCCAACAATATTTAACTATAATGGCAAACAATATGTAACTTTTGTAGCCACAGGAGGTAAATTTCACCAATATAAAGAAAAGTCTTCAACAATTTATACTTTTGGTATTGATGATTAAATATTCTCCTATAGTTATCTAACTCATATTCAGATTATGCCAAAAAATTATAAAGGTTGGGAATTAGAATTATTTGATAATTCTAAAAATTTTCGTATTTACCAACTTAAATTGATTAGAAAATATTTAAAAGGTCATTTAGCAGAAGTTGGACCTGGAAACGGAGCTAATCTAAATTATTATATTGAGATCCCTTCTAAAATAGATTTATTTGAACCTTCAAAAAAACATTACCTAAATCTTAAAAAAAATTTTAAAAATTATAAAAAGATAAAATTTTGTAATAAATTTTTCGGTGGAAAAAAAAAATATAACACAATCTTATATTTAGACGTTATTGAGCACATCAAAGAAGATAAAAAAGAGGTAATTAAAGCACTTAGCCTTCTAAAAAAAAATGGGAATTTAATTATTAATGTTCCAGCTTTTTCTTATCTATATTCAAAATTTGATAAAGATGTTGGGCATTACAGGAGATATTCAAAAGAAGATTTTAAAAAAATATTAGAGGATTTAAATTTTAAAAAAGTTAATTTTATATATTACGATACTATTGGTTTCTGTTTATCGTTTTTATCTAAAGTTTTAATGTCAAATTATAAAGAGAATTTTGAAAAAAAAATAAAGCTTTGGAATTCAATGATTTGGTTATCAAAAATAATTGATTTTATATCCTTTAGATTTTTTGGAAAATCTCTTCTTATCATTATAGAAAAATAATCAATTATTTTGATAAATGTCATATACATCACCTGAATAAACTAGAAAATATTTTTGGTTATGTATCTTAAAGTTATTAAGTTTATCTGTTTTATTCATAATAATTAAATCTGAAGATAATTTTTCATTTAATTTTATTTTTTCAAAAAGTTTAATAAATTTCCTCTTTTCATCTTCAGGCATTATTTGTGATTGAGCTCTAAAAGGCGATGTATTTAAAATATTATCCCTTATATCTTTTGAATAATTAGAAAGTTCCGAAAAAGTGTGGAGAGAATTTGCTTGATACCTATAGATAAAAAGTCTCATAAGAAGATCATTTCTAATTTCACTTTTTCCTAGAGATAAAAATTCTTTTAACTCTTCTTTTGTCACTCCAAAATCTTTAAGACTATGGACAAAGTTAAACTCTATATCCTTATTTTTCAAAGAGTTTGTAAATCCATCAGATATGATTAATTGATCATTTTGATTTAATAACCAAAGATTCATAATTTTAAGATCGTTAGTAAAAAGTTTCATTTTAGTATTAACTAGTTTTTTATTTTGCAGATAATTTTGAATTTTTTGAGTTTCTTTAATGATAAGTGAATTATCTATATTATTGTTTTTTGAAATATAAATATTTGAAACAAAAACAAAAAAAATTAAGATTATTCTTAAAATATAATTATTTTTAAAATTTATTTTATTACATAAGATAAAGTTTAAAGAAATGATTAAATAAAAAATTAAGATGAATAATAAAATTCCTAAAAAATGATATATCGATACTAGCTCAGGTGAAAAAATAAAAAAAATTGGCGGCGTGATGATCGAAGCTAAAATAAAATAAAAGAAAAGATTAATTTTTGATGTTTGGCTTTTAAGATGATTATATTTTCTATTTAAATAGTAATGAGTAAAAAAAGACGCTACCAGTAATAATAGAGATTCTAATCTTAATAAATTTAAAAAATAATATTTTAAAAGGTAAATTTTTTGCTCATAATCAATATTAATCACTCCTAATCTCTCAGAATAATCAGTTTCACCAAAATAAAGTTGAATTAAGAAAGGAAAACTAAAGAAAATAAAACTTAATAAGATTATGAATACTTTTTTTGTGTAGTTTTTAAAAAATGAAAAAAAACTAATATTTGAATATTTTAAAAATAAAATTATTAAAAGTAATGAAAAATTTAAAAAATAATAAAAAAAACTATTCAAAAAAACAGTTAATGTAAATATAAGTATTATAAAATATTTTAAATCAAAATTTTTTAACTTTTCTCTAAAATTATAAAGAATATAGAAAAAATAAAAATATATAATTCCAGTGAATAATGGTCTTGGAAATCTTGAACCTAAATTTTCATCTAAATTATCGAATAATAATTGGAGGTATTTA
>Ga0315315_10006820_pt1 | contig 10550 bp, 5 predicted proteins | sample M140m3416metaG_FD_203699 | JGI IMG/M metagenome (GOLD analysis project Ga0315315, IMG submission 203699) | Ammonia-oxidizing marine archaeal communities from Monterey Bay, California, United States - M1 40m 3416 | ecosystem: Environmental > Aquatic > Marine > Intertidal zone | place: USA... | reverse complement strand
TTCTCGTTCTTGGTTGTTTATTATTGACCACGCTAATTATTTTTTTTTTTTTAAAACCCCCCCCCCCCCCCCCCCCCCATAGACTCTGTTCTCCCCCGAGCGCCCAAAGATGCCAACAGGAGCACCAAAAGCCAACCAATAATGCCCACACCAGCTGGTCCGCCGGTTCTAACATTTGTTCGCATTGAAATAAAATTATAACGCAAATTTGGTCTGGTCGTCACACCGGCATGAAGGACGATGCCATCCAAGCATCGGCGCCGCTAGATTTTGATTCACCGCCATCATGGCCGGAGTCATTCCCTACGGCAATCGCATCGTCGCCGTTTCCGAAAGGGAAAACAACTGAGTCTAAGCGCTCGTCCTCGTCAGTTTGCGGTATCTGCCGAGGCTTGCTATCGGAACCTCCCTCTTCTTTATCGCCCAATAGCCCAGAGGGAGTTTCACGGCAGGCGGTCTATGATGAATCTTGTTGCCCCGACGCAACTCGAGGTGTTGCCATCGTTGTTTGTATGAACGCCAGAAATGCTGCCGCAATGTTTACTGAAGAACAAGGAGGGCGAAGCGGACAGTCCGATAGCCCCAGGAATGGCAGTCGAAAGAAACGAGCAAGGAGGGAGAGTGAGCCCGACAGCGAAAACTCTGACATGTCTTGTCTCCATCCTTACTACCACCTGTCGTGCGTCTCGATTCCCATCGGATCGCGTCTTTATCGTGACGCACTGACCGAACACTACGCTCGGATGTGTAGAGGCCGGTGCAGGGCGAGTAAACGGAGTTGCCTGAAAACCAAGTCATCTGTGTCTTCTTTATCGATAACGCCAACTTCGATGTCGCTGTCGCCTCTGTTGCCGCCTGTGGTAGGAAATACCGAGTGCGAGGATCGGCAGATTCGGAGAGGTTTTCTTTGCCCATATTGTGACGTAGAGGGGACATCACACTACCTCGTGGAATACTTTGAGGCGTACCGAAAGGCGAAGACGAAGTTCTGTCACGATGACGAGGCTGTCGATCGAGTTTGTCCAGCTTCGAAGCTTGGGCGAGCCTTTGTTCTTATGCTTTTGGCCAAGGGTGCCACAGCTAACGCTGAGGCTTTTTCCGCCTCGACGACGCAAAATATATGTTCCACTACTAGTGGCGTATTCAAGAGCTCAGAAGTGAGGCTTGATCTGATGGAAAAAATAACAAAAAGTATTGCCAACGTGGCAGGGACTGCAGATAACATTTTGCATACACCGCGACGGCAGTTGCACCCTTCTGATTTGGTCGGTCAGCCCATCAGACTGTTCAATCCCATTGAGGATGCGTATCACGTTGGTCGAATTGTCGATTATAAGACAATCGAGGAGGTCGAAATGAATCCATCATTATCGCCCAATTCGCGGTCTTCTGTGGAATCCTACCGGTTCGACGATGCAATTGGACGGACACAATATCTTGTACGTTTCCGGGCGGGTGTGGACGGACGCAAAATTCCGGTCCATCAATGGATTTTCTTGGAGGAACATGCTCTTAACGTTGGCGTTGCGTTGGTTTGGGGCGACACGGGCACCGCAGCAAATGTAAAATGTGACAACACGTCCGGTTGCGAAGATATATCTCTTCATCATCGCCCAGCACAAGTTATGTTCAGAACTGCAATTGAGATGATACCAGTGAAAGGATTGAACGAATCGCCGCTTTCCACTAAGACGTCTGCCTTAGCATATTTTTTTGGGAAAGACTTTCATCACGCGGTCCTTCATTTTGAGCACCATGAGGGCATAAGGGATGGTGTAAGGTCGAAGGAGGTCTCTTGTTCTAAATTTGTCGCATCAGACTTCTTACGGATTTCCAATCAGTTGAAGACAATGCTACGCCAAGCGCCTTACGATGATAATGACCTTGCTAAGGCGATAGCACTGGCTAGTATGGAGAGCGAAGAACAAAGACGCATCAGGCAATTTCTGAAATTGCCTCCGGCACTTCCCGCCTCTACCGGTCAATAAATTCTTTCCTCCGAATAAAGTTACTTAAAGCCCTCGATCTGGCTCCGACCGTCTAGACAGCACACTTGTCCATGCAAGGCTGCGATTAATCGACTGGGTATTTAATGAGAAGGATGCTCTTTCTCGAAATTTTTGAGAGATTGTACCAACTGGTACTCTAGTACTAGAAATAAATTTTTAGGACGTTAAGTGTCCTTGCGGGCTTAGCTGGAAACGTGAGCCAGCACTACTACTCGGCTCATATGTACACCTTCCATGGAAAATATGCGGCATCAATTACTCCTTCTTGTTTTTGGCGAGGTCATCCTCCGCCTTGTTTACTTCAGTTCTTGCAATGAACATACTGCTCAACCGCGTCGCTGCCGATGTCCATGTGAAGAGAACTGCGTAGAAAATGACCGCAACAGCTGGAGCAGCTTCCAATATGCTTCCACAGAAGAATACCAGTCCCTGCTGGATCAGAGAACCGCCGCTCTTTCCTAAACGCGATCCCAAGACGTCAATGGCGGCTTTCCCTTTTACCTTGGATTCCTCGTCCAAAGGAATATACGCCATTTGGGTAGTTGGATCAAACAGAGCATACTTGCTCGTCTTGCTGAGCAAGCTTTGGATGGTCCCCACAGTGACAGCAAGCCTCAGTCGAGCTGGGCTATCCAGTCCCATAAAGATGCAGGAAAAGAAAGGGATCCCTAAAATTGCCATGGTCACAGGCGTCGCCAGGGCACCAACTTTCCAACCAAGGATACGAATTACGTGAACACCAAAGAATATGACTATGCATGTTGACATTCCGACCAAGGATGAAAAGTTTCCCATGAAGCGTTGGTACTCAAGAGGATCTGAGTACTGTTTCTTCACAAGTGACTTCCACATTACCTCAGTAAAATTTATGGAGAGCCCGTATCCCAGGACGAGCGTTGCAACCAAGCGAAGGTATTGATTGGACGCAAGAAATACGGCAGATTCCTTCATCGAAAGTTTGGGCTTGCTTTTCTTTGATTCTCTCTTTACCATATCCCCGGACTCAGACCCGCCGCCTTCACGTGCAGACACTTCCACCTCCTTATCCAAGAACACGTTGCTCAGATAGTAAAATACATTGATCATGAGACCAGCAATCGCCACCGCTGCAGTCAAACGATTGAGAGATGTCTGAAAGTCAGGAGCCCTGCTTGCGTACCGCGCGACATATTGCCCTGCAAAGACGGGAGCCAAGCCACTCATTTGCGCAAATAAGGGGTAGAAGCGCTTCGCCTGAGCGACGGGAACAACATCATTAGCAAACTGCCAAAACAAGACTCCGACTGAGACTGACGAATATATCTCCGCAATAACATAGTACAAGGCAGATGTCCAGTTGGCCATGAGCTTGGCCAATACGACGGTTCCACCAGACGTTGCCCCGCCCAGGAACTGTTGTGTCCATTCCAAAGAAGGCTGAAGGGATTGGGCATTCGGATATATCATGACATTGAATAGGACGAAGAATACAAAAAAAGGCAGACACGTGGTGTAGAAGAGGACACGCTTCTCCAATATCGACGCCATTTTACTGTAGAGTGCAATGAACATAGTCGCCGCTGGTAAGACACCATAAATCTGAAGTTGCAAATATTGTGGCATGGCAAAATTGATCAGTAACGAGTTGATGTGGCATTCTAGGTGAATTGTAGATAAAGGAACACACGAGTAGATCCCCATATTTCCACTGAGCTGGTACATACCTTGAGAAATGCAATGGCCTCAGCCCCACACTGGGTAACGATTAGAGTATCCTTCAAATCTCTTGTAAGAGTCAATGCAAGGATGATAAAAAACTTGATGGAACCAATCATAAGGAACTTTTGCACCTCGCCCTCAAAAATAGGAAAAATCGTTCGTCGAACCTTTGTCAGAAATGCCATATTGGAGTTGGCGGCAGTGTTTGAGAGAGGTAAACCCTGACTTTCTTTCTCTTCTTCTTCTCCTCCTCCTCTTCCTCCTCCCCGGCAGTTGAGATCTCCCCTCGTTGGAATTCTTCTCTTGGGTTTGAATGAAGGTTTCTCTGGATGCGTAACGGCGCTCCCCCCAGCCCTTAAGGAAGAAATTGCCGAGTGTGCTTTCGAACTAAACGTTCGCCTGCCGGACGGTTCGTATCCTACAGTTGAAGAATAAGCGCACTGCGGAAAAACAAATGCCAGGAGAACGCAGTTGGTTGAAAGGATGCACTGCCGCGTCTTCATTCGACTACCGCTGCACAGTCGATACAGGCTCGATCGGCTCAATAGAGATTGATAGATTAATGCTTATAGTGTCCAAGTCTCCTGTGCTCAATATCCATTAGCCAAACCACAAACCACTTTTTGTGTAGCAAGGTGACGGATGGATAGGTGGTGAAGTATCAGCCATCAGCCACACAACCGAACTGCTGGCCACGAGCAGGCCGCCCATCACACATCAGCACATCATCCAGCAAGTAATCGATTGGCATACAGAGTACGAGCTCATATGCACATATATAATATGTACTAGCTAGTATGCATACAACGCATACCTACGAGTTGTGTCTGTATGTTCTACGCATAATATGCTTAGTATTCATACATACATATTACGAGCGTATCTTGTACGACTCATAATAATATACTCGCCAAGTATGTATACTACGAGTACTACGAGCTCATAGCATCGATTTTACATTTATTTATGAATATGCATACTAGCTAGTAAGACATACATAATATTATATTATTTTATTTTACTACGTCGTAGCTAGTATATAATATATATTTGCTCCTACTCTACTCTAGCTAGTATATAAATATTACAATGGATACATACTGTGATACGAGTAAATAAATAATAATACTCTACTAGCAGATGTACTACGAGCTTGTAACAACAGTACATGCATGTACTATGCATAGAGTATGTGTATGCATACTAGCTACGAGCTCGTAGTATGTATATTATCCATAATCTAACAGAAAAGTACGAGGACGAGCTTGATCCATGCAGCGTTACGCCAGCCACGCCACGCCCACGGCCAGCCATCCAGCCAGCGCCAGGGCAGAGCTCGTCTGTCCTTCTTCCGGGGCTTGCGAGCTCATAACTCGTATGCATACTATCTACTAGCTAGTAGCTACGTACCGAATCCTTCAACTACTCTAGCTAGGAGTATGCATATTACTATCCATACTCTACTATGCATACCTATTTACCATCATGATGGCATGTTACTAGATTATGTTGTGTAATAGGCCGATCCCGCCTCCTTTGCCAACTCACGATGATTCCACCCGGATAACCGGGTGGGTGCATCTCGGCCAGGGGGACGGGAAGCCCTAGGTGCCTCCCTACTGAGAAATCAACAAAATCTATGCAAATTGCCGATCGTACTAGCTAGCTAGTATGCTATGCCAGGTTGATCAAATCTCTCAAGTTCGAGTCCCTGCAATGAGGGACGCCTTCTCGTGAATCGAGACGGTGATATGCATACTCTAGAGTACTACTAGCTACTAGCTAGTATGCAATGAATTTATTGGCTCCACTACTAGCTATTATTAGTACGGATGATTAATTTAAGCATAGGAGCTCGTGAAAGAAATTGGTTAATGTTTTGAATTTCTATTAGGAAATCCGCAGTCAATTAGCTACTCGTACATGTAGCATTTTCATCATCATCTTCGCGAACCGTAAGCTTGTGGATCTGCTGCAGATGAAGACGGAGGAGGGCCACCTCGTATCCTTCCTACGCCCTTACTCCTCGTCCGACCATCATCATCTTTCTCATCAAATGTAAAGCCGATAAAAGTGTTCTCATCGAGCTCTTCTTGCGATTCCCCTTCGTGTTCATCTAGAGCCTGGCCATCGTTCCCAACGGGTTGGTCGTCAGTGTGGACCGCCATTCGAGTGAATGTCTGGTCAAAATTAGCAGTAGCCACATCAAGGTCATTTTGTGAGATGTGATTTTGCCCTTGGCTGGAGATTGAGCTGGCCGCATTTTGGGCATTGCCATTGTCAGGGTTGGCACTCGCTGCCTTCCAACCCTCACACGGCCTGATTGGCGCATCGATTCGTCTGTCCCGCAGCGATCTCCAATCAACCTCACGGTAGAATTCGTGCTGCATGGCGCTCTTGATACCGAATACACCCAGCCGCTTCCGTGGGTTCCGTTCCAGCAGAGCGCTCACACATGATGCAGACTGCATGCTGAAGTAGGTCGGAATGTCTAGGGGAGCACTCTTTAATCGCCGAAACAGCTTCGACCGGTCCGTAGTATACCAAGGGGGGAGTCCCGTCATCATTTCGTAAACGAGCATTCCCAGGCCCCAGTAGTCAACGCAAAAACCATGCCCAGCTTGGCTCAATACTTCTGGCGCCATATACTCTGGCGTGCCGCACATCGACGTCGCGCCGACGCAGGGATGGGAAATACTGTCCTTCGCCAGACCAAAATCTCCCAGCTTTACGTGCCCGTCGGCATCAAGGAGGACGTTCTCAGGCTTCAGGTCGCGGTATATTATCCCTTTCTTGTGCAAGTGTCCAAGTGCAAGGAGTAACTCGGCGGCATAAAATTTCGCAACCCGCTCCGGAAATCTCCGATACCTTGACAGATGAAAGAAGAGCTCTCCTCCAGGACAATAGTCGAGCACAAGGTACAGCTTGTCATCCGACTGGAAGGCAAAGTGGAGCTTCATTATGAAGGGGTGATCGACGAGGGCGAGGACCTTTCTCTCGGTCTTTGTCCGCTCAATCTGACGCCGCTTGACGAGATAGGTTTTTCGCAATATCTTCATTGCGTACAGACCGCCTCGTTCCTTGCCTTTCCGTTTTTGAACCAGCACTACTTTTCCGAACGATCCCTTCCCAAGAACCCTAAGCACAGGAAAGAACATTTCGACGCTAGGCCTCTCCTCCGGGCTTTCGACAGAGTCGGCGTCACTAACAACGGCACCATCCGCCCGCGTGTCCCACACCATTCCGTCGAGCAGCGCCCCCCTCCCAGCGGATTGGAGTGCCCCTTCGTGCAGAGCCATCTTGTGTTGCTGTTGTTGCTGCTGCTGCTGTTGCTGTTGCTGTTGCTGCTGCTGCACAACCGTCTGCTGCTGCTGCTGATGTAGGGTTGGAGGGCCCACGCGCTTGACCGACGACGAATGCCCCCAGTCCATGCTGACACGGAAGGGTCGCAGAGTGGCTGCGGCGGCCGTACCGGAGGCAGTGGCGGAAGCAGCGGAGGGCGAGGCCGGGTGGGAAAGCGGCGCAGTCCCAATGTGATGGGCCCCGACCGAGCCACTCGGGCCACCCCTGCCGTCCCTTCCACTCCTGTCTCCTCCTCCTTCTCCTCCTCCTTCTTCTTCGTCGTCTTCGTCGTCATCATCGTCGCCGGATGAATCGTCGTCCTCCCAGGCAGCCTGCCACTCATCCTCATCGGTGGAGGCGCCAACGGGAAGCTTCCCCAGCGGCGCGGGCTTGCCGTCGGGCAGCGCCGCCGCCGCCGTCCCCCCAGCCGCTGACGAGGCCACCGGGTGGGCCGTCGCGGGGGGTTCGAGGCCCGCCGACTCCAGCCCCCCCATGGCCGATGATGCCGAAGAAGGGGCCGAGAGGGTCAGGTCCTGCATCTGCCGATCCAGGGCACGGGCCTGGCCCCGGGCCTCGGCCTGGGTCGGGACCGAGGAGACCGGCAGCGACATGCCTGGGGCGGCGCTGTGCTGCTGGGCATACTGTTGATGGCCGCCGCCGCCGCCGCCGCCGCCGCTGCTGCTGCTTCCGCCGCTGCTGTTTCCGCTCCCGCCCTGGCCCTGGGTCTCGGTCTGGTACATGACGTCCACGACGGCGCCCCTGCCCCCAGATCCCGGGAGGAGGTTGGAGGGACTTCGGCGAGGCGGCGCCTTCGCGTCGCCGTCGGCGGCGAGGGGGTGTGGCAGATGCAGCTGCTGGTGGTGGTGGTGGTGCCGCTGCTGCTGCTGCTGCTGCTGCTGCTGCTGCGTGCCCCCGAAGCCCGTCCTCGTCGCGAGCATGGTCTTGGCCGTGCCCAGGCTAGTCTTGGCCGTGCCCAGGCTGGTCTTGGCCGTGCCCAGGCCCTTGGACACGCGCTGCTTCATCTGGAGCTGCATCTGCTGCGCCTTGGCAGCCGCCGTCGAGGTGGCAGCGGTGGCAGCGGCGGCGGCGGCCGCCGCCGGCAGCGGCAGCGGCAGCTGCTGCGGCTGCTGCTGCTGCGGCTGCTGCTGCATCCGCCGCTGCTTCTGCTTCTGCTTCTGCTTCTCCGGCGACACCCCGCTGAGGGCATCGGCGGCAGCGGCGATCTCCTCGGGCGTGGTCCCGGCCTCCCTCCCCTCCGGGACGGACGCCTCGTTGCCCATGGCGACCGCAGGCCCAACCCCAACCCCTGTTCTTCTACCACTGGCACGACCAGCGGATTTCTCGCACCGGGAGGCCTCCGGATCCGAATCCCTGCGGCCCGAAAGGCGGCCGGGGGTTGGGGGGATCTGGGGGGATCTGGGGCGGGCGCTGCGGTGTCTGCGGCGGCCGGGGGGATGGGACGCGAGGTTGTGGGAACTCGGGACCCCTCCACAGCTAGTTGCGATGCCTCAGCGGCGGGGCTGCGTCGGCCGCCCTGCCCTGCCCTGCCCTGCCTTCGGCGTCACTTTTCGAGCCCACCCACACAATCAGAGAGCGGGATCTACTCTCGTACCCGACATTTCGGTACTTATGTACTCTACGAGCTCGTATGCATACTTCGAGCTAGTAGTACTAGAGTACGAGCTCGTATGCATACTGAATGCACTCTACGCATACGAGCTCGTACTAGAACTAGTAGATCTGCGAAAAATATATACTAGCTCGTAGCTCGTAGAGTATATTAATATATACTACGAGTACGAGCTCGTACTACTCTAGAGTATGATGTGCATGGTATGCATAATACTGTGTGCATAATATGTTATGCACACGAGTACACTTTTCTACGAGCTCGTATGTAGGAGTATTACGAGCTCGTATGCATAATACACATAAAGGCACTATGTATGCATACAGATGTTCTCCCGACTGCGCTGCGCCGAAGGGCCAGCCAGTCATATTTCCGATTCCGAACTCCCCCGCTCCCGCCACAGATCCCAACCCCGCCTTCAATCTCACCCTCAACCTCCCTGATACCATGCCCCGGAATAACGTCAAACCCACCTCCGCCCCCGTCGAAGGTGCCGCCGCCGCTTCGGAGGAGGCAGCCCCAGCCGCAGCCGCAGCCCCAGTCATAGCCACAGCCACAGCCCCAGCCGGCGGCGAGGCGGAGGCGGAGGCGGAGGCGGAGACAGCCGCCGGTCAGAAGCGCACCCGCGGCGACGACGTCCAAGGCGACGGGGGAGGCGACCCCGACGCGGCTGGGGAGGGGGAGAGCCATCCTCCGGCCAAGAAGGCGGCCACGGAAGAGGGAAAGTCCCATGTCCCCGCCGCTGATGCCGCCCATGTCCCCTCCGCCGATGCCGATGCCGATGCCGATGCCGCCAATGTCCCCTCCGCTCATGTTCCTCCCGACTCCGTGGTTACCGCCAAGCTCGAGGCCGCCTACGTCGGGAGGGTCATAGGCAAGGGGGGGGAGATGATCCGCGACCTGAAGGCGAGGAGCGGCGTCCAGGTTGACGTCGACCAGGCCAGGATGCCGGAGTTCGGGACCGTCACCTACACCGGCTTACCCTCCAAGATCGCCCTCGCCAAGGATCTGGTCGCCATGCTCTGCAAGGAGGGCACAACGGACAAGGACCTTCCCCTGGGGGAGGCCAAGATGCGCGCCCTGAGCGTCCCCGCCAATGTCATCGGAAAGATCATCGGGAGGGGCGGAGAGATGATCCGAGACCTCCAGACCAAGAGCCAGGCCAAGATCCAGGTCGACCACTCCGGGGCGGGGGGGATCGACAGCACCTACCGCCAGATCACCATCATCGGGACAGAGCCCTCCGTCGTCAAGGCCGAGGAGATGATCAGCTTCATTTCGGCCAGCCCCAGGTGCGACGCCGGCATCGCCCTCGCCCTGCTCATCCGGGACAAGACCATCGGCGGAGGCGTCTGGGGGAGCGGGCCTCCTTACCCCAACCTTCCCAACGGGGGGGTTGAGATGCCCCCCGGGACCCAGCTCACGATGCCTACCTGGGCGCCCGGATCCGGGGCCGCGGCTTTCCAGGGGGGGGCATCGGCGCCTGGCAGCGCCGACTTGCGCCGGTCCGACTTGTTCTACGCGGCCAAAATCTACATGGGCAGGATCATCGGAAGCCGCGGGGTCACGATCAACGACCTGCAGCGCCGGTCGGGCTGCAACATCCAGATCAACCAGGACGTGCCCTCCGGGCAGGACTGTGTCATCACCATCAACGGCCCCTCCCATGGCGTCGATGCCGCCAAGGGAATGCTGCAGGACATAATCGAAATGGGACCGATCCACCCATACGCTGGCGGGAGCGTCGACCAGCAGCAGCAGCAGCAGCAGCAGCAGCAGCAGAATGGCGGCGGTTACGGTTACGGCTACCAGCAACCGGCCTACGGCCAGCCCCCCGGCGGCTACGGCCAGCCTCCTAGCGGCTACGGTCA
>Ga0315315_10006819_pt1 | contig 10550 bp, 5 predicted proteins | sample M140m3416metaG_FD_203699 | JGI IMG/M metagenome (GOLD analysis project Ga0315315, IMG submission 203699) | Ammonia-oxidizing marine archaeal communities from Monterey Bay, California, United States - M1 40m 3416 | ecosystem: Environmental > Aquatic > Marine > Intertidal zone | place: USA... | reverse complement strand
CCACGGAAGAGATACCTCGCATCAGTGACTGCCTTAGTATTGTTGGTCAATAGATCGATTTTGCTCACAGAGAGGGCAGATAGGGCGGACCTCTGGCCTAGTTCAGTCTCAAATGAGGCAAAAATGATCTTTGCCTTGTATTCCTTTCGCTCAAGAAGCCGAATGTTCTCATCAATCAAATTCACTTTATCGAAAAGGTGCCCAATCCCCGGGGAGACGCTGACGTGTGAAGGCATGGGCGGGTCCATCGCCGCCCCCAAGTGGCCGGGGGGACCAGAATGGTAAACTTCATACATCTGTTCGAAATCATTTTGTTCGATGTTTAGGGCATCGCTTATTTTCTTTTTGAGCTTGCGTCTCGCGATGAGGGCGTCCGTCAGCTTATGGTTGTCAAGCGCGACTGTAATTAGAGTGACATGCTTATCACGTTGGGAGAAATTGGCCTCTTTCTGCTCTGAAAGATGTGTCTCGACTACTTTCTCTAGGTATGACTTCCACTCGTCGGCATTATTAGCATCTGGTGGAGGGTTATGTACACAGATCGAAAAATCTGTTGCGGTGGCATTGCGCTCGTCAAACTCAACCTGAAGCCTCCGCTGTACCTCACCCATGGCCAGTAGTGCAATGACAATGAATATAGTTCCAAACCAGCTTATGATGCCCCGCCAATAGAGGTAATTCTCGTCCCCGCTGCCGCACGTATTCTTCAGAGCAAATAGCATTCCACTACCAACAGAAGATTTCACTCTCGACGTGAACCACAACTCACTGATAGTGGGACTGCTGTCGTCAGCTCTGCAAGTGGGGCAGGGAACCCATTCGTTCTCGGTGCAGATGGCCGAGCCTTGAAGAAGAGTTTTCACGCCAGCAAGGCCATTTTGGGAATAGTTGGAAGACCTAAAATATAGATAGTTCGGAACATGTATAAGCATCGCAAAAACGAAAACGATAGCCAGTCCGCGTAACATAGAGAAGTACAGACCGATTCCGATGCCAAAGTCTGACAGCTCGTGTATTGTCGTAGTAAAAGGATCATAGAGTGTGGTTGGCCGACCAGCTTCACCTGGGGGGGCCTTTACACAATCAACTGCGGACTCGACTTTTTCTCCATTTTCCGTGCAGAAGCGACGGGGAAGGACCATGTGCTCAAAGTAGTGCCAAGCTGCATCAAGGTTGGCTTGGTTGACTGTTTTTCCTATTGCACGAGGCAAAAGGTCTGATGTCTCGGTCGGTTGGCTGCCGCCCTCGGTACCTTCGGCATTGGTGCGAGGAGCATACCAGCTAAACTTTGAGAGGGATTTGGCAATGGCGCGACCTTTTGTCATACCAAATGGTTCTACCTCAGTGTAGGAGTCGACGTTGATACCGGTGCTACCAATCACAGATTCCCAGACGGGGCCATAGTCCTTCCTCCTGGACGAGGCATGCGGCGCTCCCATAACATCCGGATTCTGCTGAGCGCCGATGGCGACGTCTTGAGCATTTTTTTTGTTCTTGTCCGGCTTCGGCTTCTTCGGCCTGAACAGAAGAGTGTTGACTTTCTTCATGCGTCGGAGGTCGGGGTCGGGGTCGGGCCGACGAAATGTTGTTCAATATACAATGTGCTGTGCTCTAGAAACTAATTAAGGTTACCCTAAACCTTATAAATCTTACCTAATCAGACCTATCGCCCGATAGGTCTGATAGTGTCTGAAAGATCAAAAACCGCAACCCTAGCAGAATATTGACCTATCAGAGACCTATCAGACCTACCATACCTATCAGACCTATCAAAACATTTCAGGAAATCCTTAGTGATTTTAATGACGTTCTTCCAAGTGCTGTCTAGTAACTGGGTTTTACCTCTGCTTCTAACATGAATGCGTAACGTGTAGGGCCCTGGCCGCGGCGGCAATCCGGCATTCGGAGTATCAACTACGAGATCTCTCAGGGGTTGGGGTCCAGGGTCGGTCGAGGCAACACTTACAGCACGAATGGAATAAGCACGATTGCCCGTCGGTAAAAAGAACGGGCGCACATAGCTGTATTATTTTCAAATTCATTTTCCAAATTCATTTATTTCTTCTCCGAGCTCGCAAATTTCATCGCCCTTCAGAATGACTCTCTCCCAATCACCCCTCTCTACAAATAGTGACATGCAGAATTGTCCCTCAACCCCGATCATTCGTAAGGAAGTTTCTTCGGTCCTGTCACCTCCTGGATTGAAGAGATACTCCTCAATCGATCTTTCAATTCCACAATTTGAAGTGGGCGACCTGAGACAAGGACTGTTTGGTATCAACGCAACTGGAGGGCTTTTCATCGACGATGCCATGAGTAACGACAAACCATTTCATCTTACCCCGCGAAACAGGAGAGCGCACTATTTTTTGCGACGGAGTAATTTTATTGTTGTCCCTCAAAAGAGGATAGAATGAAAAACTAAAAGTCATTAAAGTAACAAACAGCAAAGCAACCAACAGTAATATATTTGATAATGGGTGCAAAAAAATTAACCCAATCGAGTTCTGTTTCTTGCCATCCCAACACGACCTCTTCTACCCTCTTCTCAAAAGGCGGACTCTGCTGTCATCGTGTCCTTGCTGGAGACTGGTTGGGAAGCAGACCCCCACCTTGGCACTTTCGCAGCCTTTGTCATAGGTACCAGGCTCACCCGCCGTGACAAGCCGCTTCAACTTCTCCACCCTACCCTCCTCCTTGTAATATTATCCTTAAGCGTAATGTCGACGTTGAGGGAATCGCCGAGGGCGCCAAGCTCCTCTCGTATACCATCAGGTTCGAAGCTTTTGGGTAATGGATTTGGTCCTGTCGCAATACCATCTATACGAAAAAGAGTTGTTCCACCGTGCGGAGCAATTTCATCCGACGTCTCCATTGTATCAATTGAAAGATGATACTTTGCCAAGAGCGAAGTAACTTTGTGGACCAGACCTAGGTCATCGACCCCTTCGAGAACGAAGCGACCGGAGTATCCGACTGAAGGCTCGATTTTTACCACATTGGGATCCCTCTCTGCTTCGATACAGTTCGTCGACATTCCCGTCAAGCCCGCTAAGGAATTCTGCAGCTTGCCTAAGTTCTCTCTAGGGACATGAATGGATAAGGTGAGGGAAAAGTAAGTCCCCACCTTGGACGCATGCGATTCGCCCACATTCCCACCGGCATCTGTCACAAGCTTCGATACTTCGGAAACAATCCTGTTTCAAGCGCATAACAAAAAGTGAAATATTGGTTGATTATGAGTTCGTGGGGGTGAGTCGGACGAGATACGCAGGTACAAGTAACAGGGACTAGGTCAACTTCGGAAATGAACAAAACATAAATCAGACATACCCAGTACGATCGAGTCCGAGCGAGTTGACGACGAGAAACGCGTTTTCGTGCGAACGTGTACTGAGATTCGCCCTCGCCCTTGGATGAGGAGCGGCCTGAAATAGTTAGATGATGTAGAGGTGAGACACATCCAAATGATGAAGAGGTGAGACGTATCCAATAAGCCATCAAAAATACGTCAGAGAATGATTCTTTGGGATTTGAAACGTCAGAGGTTGCTAAAAAGAACGAGAACTGGATCGTCACCTCACCTTTATCAACGATGGAGCGAAACGGACTAGTCGGAAAGCGCTCATTGCTAGATTCGGGAGCGAGAAGCCTGGAGAAAATCCAGAATCAAATCAATGTCAAGGGTAAAGAGTAGATGGGAGAGGATTGGTCCGTGTCTTTTTTGTCCCAAGGATTTGTAACGTACGAGCGTACCATGCTACCACTCTAATAGAGATGCATACATTATTATGCATAATATGCATACTATTACTACAGCCGTATTACTACTCTAGCTAGAGTATGAATTTGATCCATACTACCTAGTATGCATACTACTAATACTCTAGCTAGTATGCATAATATAATATAATATATATTATGCATATTATATATTATTTATATATGCACAGTACTAGTTACAGTAGTCACTGCAACGTATGCATAGTACTTTACCTGTCCTGTACTCCTAATAGAGTAGTACGAGCAGCATTGATGCATGATGTACCGAAATGTAATATACGAGAATACAGTGTACAGTATGCACATAATAGTGATTTAGATTGTCTCGCGTCTCACAATCAGCATCTCTGGATATCTTTGGTTCTGGATGTACTATCACAGTACTACTAGCTAGCTACAGTAGTATGCGTATGCATACATGCATAGTATGCATAATATCTAATACGCTCGTATGCATATTTGGTAGTAGAGTAGTATTTGTTTGAGCAAGCACCCTACTACATTTATTTATTATTTAATTTTATGCTGTGTCAAGATTATGGTCAGCATGACTAAAAGTCAGTCAGGAGCTGACCTCGTAGTTTATATAGCGTTCTATGCATACTTACTAGCTAAGTGTAGTACAGTAGCATGGGGTTTGAGAAAAAAATTGTATGCATACTCCTCTCGTAGTATGCAATACTCGTTGAACCCGGTGGCCGATTCAACAACATACTCTAGCTAGCTAGAGTACATAGGTCGTATGCATAGTATAAACAGATAAAGTACACTCGCACGAGGGTTCCGCGATCGCGACCTCTTGTCCGCTTGTCTCTCGTGACTCGTGACTTGAAGACGACTTGGATGAGGAGATGAGGAGAGCCATTCATCATGGCAGAAAGTAGTGAACAGGGTCCGTTTGTCCGGGCACTCCTCCCACGCCCTCTGACGGCGCAAATCCATGGCGGGTCCGAATCAACCGATTTGAGCCAACAATTAAGGCCAAGGCTTGTTCTGCTCGAGCACAGCCTCTCCCTCCCCTCGCGCTTAACAGCTTCGTGCCCGGAGGGGGCAGAAGCGGGGCAGTCAAGACGGATGAGGACCAAAGTCGGCCGATCCACAAAAGGTTCGGGATGGGGAACAGGCAACCATGATGCTGAGCTTTACAGGCTTGCAGGCCTTCGAACTCCTTCGCAATCCGCAGCGCGCGATTTAGCCGGCTTCGGCATGGTCCTGTCGGCCCTTCAAATGTTGGTGGATCGGAGCAGCGGCAGGGTTGTTTGGGTCAAGGTGGCCGACGCGATCGACCTTCGGGCGGGCGAGATCCGACATCAGCCTTGGGTGCGATCATTGCACGAGAGGGGGGCCGTCGTTGATTTGGCTTCCGATCCACTTGGATGGGATGGTGGCAAGGACGACTCCATTTCTTTGAAAGAGGAGGAGAAGGCAAGCTGCGGTCCGAGGCTCTTTCCTTCCCGACTGGACGATCTTCAAGGCGCTCACGATGCCATCCAGGCCGCCGCGGCATCAATTTCTGCAGAAGGAACGACTGGATCCATACCCGTTCTTTTCGATTCCATCACCCCGCTGATATCCTTTCATGGGTCCGAGAACTCGATGAAATTCCTTCGTCTATTGCTTGCACGAGATGGGACAAAACGGTCAGGGTTGAGAGGTGTAAATGTAGTGTTATCGCCTGTGATCATCCCGTTACTAGTCGACACGATGTGTCAGTTAGATTCTCGAAGATTAGAAGATGAAGCGGATGCCATGGTTGAAATGTCTGGAGGGACAATGAAGACTATTAGAAGGGGTGGAGGAAATGGCAAGGTGGGAGGAGTCGCCGGTCGCCTTGTCAACGGTCTCCAGGACTTTTACTTGGAGCCGTCTGATGATGGGACGAGGTTGCTCCTTTATGGCTCTACTTCTCCCCAGAAGGGTGCTGAAACAGAGGTGAGAAAGGAAAGTCGGGAGGAACATCAAAAACGTTCACCAGCAATTAACACCGCAAAAGAAGAAAGGGCATCAATCAGGTCATCCCTACGCGACCGAGTGGGACCGAGGGTGCGGCCAATGTTGCAGCATGAGGAAGGAGAACGAGCCAAATCAGATGCCGCCTCGGCACCATCGCAATCGACTTCGGGCCCCAGAATCTACATCCAGGACGATGACCCAGAATATGATGACATGGACGAGGAAGACCTCGACGACGACCTTGATCTGTAGCTACAGGGTGCAGAGTACGTAAAAGTAATACTCTGCTCGTATCTTTTACAAAAATGATTTTCAAGACTTTCGCCCCTACTACTCTAGAGTATAACTTCTTGTTTGGCAACTCGTTTCAGCCTGGGGTTCTCATCATTATTATTTATTATTATTTATTTACTGTACCCTAGTACTCTACGAGCGTAGTATCATACTACTAGAGTACTACTAGCTACTATGCATAGCTACTCTAGTAGTATGGATACTTACTTAGTATCCGTACTAGCTAGTAGTATTATGCATACGAATAGTACTCTCGTACTAGAGTAGTATTCGTAACTCTCACACAGGTAAGTCAATTGGACTCGCTCGTATTTTAAGGTAAAATCTTGAAAGAGATTCAAAAAAGTTCCGCCGCTGCGCACTTTACTGATATCGCATTGCTTCTGCACCCGTCCCCACGCACCCACACCAAGCATGGACGACTCCGACGAGCAATCTGCCTCGGCAGAGGAGGAAGGGGAGGAGGAAGAGTATGGAGAAGACGGGGTGGGGGACGAGTCCCCGGGTGGAGGTGGGGTCCTCATTCGGGCCACGCCAACGCTCCCTTCCTTAGCCGACCCTGTCATCTCCTACCAGGTCCGAGAGATCGGGCACGAGGCGGTATGGTCACTTTCCACTGCCAAGCCGGGGAACGGCGTCGAGCAGATCCGGGACAATTCCGTCGACACCTACTGGCAAAGCGATGGGGCCCAGCCTCACCTCATCAACATACAGTTCGCCAAGCGGCAGACGGTCAGCGAGATCGCCTTTTATCTTGACTATGGCCTCGACGAGTCCTATACCCCTCTCCACCTTTCAATAAAGGTAGGGCTTACTTTCCATGACCTGGCGGAGGTAAAGAGCGTTAAGCTTCAGGAACCATGTGGCTGGTGCTCAGTACCCCTCTACCGGCTTTCGGGCGACGATCCGCTTGACGAAGACGATGGCGACGAAAACTGCGGCGGCAATGGCGAGGGGGGCGAACAGGATGGAGACGAGCGGGATCAGGAGCACCTCCATCTGTCAGGCCAGAGGCGTCCTCTCCGCACCCATTTTGTTCAGGTCAGCATTGCTAATATGCACCAGAACGGCCGCGACACACATTGTCGGTTGGTGAAGATCTTCGGTCCGCGCAAGGAGGGGCATGGGGTTATGTTGGGTGGAGACCAGCGCCGGATGCTGGCGGCCACTGCGGCCGAGGGAAACAGCGATTCTACGAGAGTAGATAAGGTTACCGCTAGCAGCGGAGCGGGGATAGGTTGGGAAACTCGCATACTTCCAAAGTACCAAACCCCCGAGTTGGATCAGTTCTCTATTATAAGGTAACAGATCTAGCTACGTACAGTACCCTAGATTCGGGCTCAAGATGGTGAATTAGACATCAATCTTCCGCCTTTGAATACACAGCTCTGACGACATATACATTCCTAGTGCAGATTGCAGGAATTGCAGGTAGACCTAGATTTTGGCTGGTTGCTATGAAAAACCCCAAGATGATATACATCTACTATTACATGTCGACCTACTCGTAGCTAGACATTGTCCTGATTGTTCTGTGCCTATTCTACACAACAGAACCATTCTCAGGAGCTGCTTGCTTCGGCCATGGCTTCGAAATCTCCAGAGTGCCACTTTCTTCACCAATAACTATCTTCAACAAATCCTGCTTGCCTGCAGCCTCAAGTTTGTACCTCCACCACTCGTCGATCTCATTGCGGTCCTGCTGGTTGAGGCATTTTAGCCGAACTCTGGCGCTTGCGTCAAACACCGCCTCCTCTCCAATGACGCCTAGTGAATTTCCAACCGCATTTTTTCCTAGAAATATTTCCTCTTGGCCAAGCTGAGCCGGGGGGAAGGGCTGCTCGGGCCTCGCTCGTGGATGAGCTCGGAGGGCTGGTTGGATGTAAGCGTGCTCGAACGGATCAACCTGCCCTATCCTTGCCCTATCCCTATGTTTCATCTCCTGCGAAGCATCTGCGATGCCAGGAGAAATTCCAGCGGGGAGGCGTGGCTCCCATTTGTCCTCCTCCGAAAAGGAAACTTTGCGCCCAGGACTCTTTCTTTCCTCTGGGGCTGCTCCAGCATCATCACCTTCTGTACTTCCTTTGCCCATCTGCGCCGCGGCTTGAGCCTTCCTCCACTGCTCCTCCTGGCCCATGCTAATATCCATCACTGTGGCAACCTCAAGTGGCAGTGTGGAGCTGGCTGCATCATATCTAGCCCTCGTAGATCTGAGAAATGTATATGTTATAAACATAAGGGCAATGGTGGCGTACGCTTCGTGCCGCGCTTCCTTCAAAATGAATTGTCCAGTAATGGTCATTTGGGCTATGATAAGGCCAAATACGAAGCGACGAAAAATCTTGGGCCAGAACTGCCCACCCGTCTCGAAGACACTTTCGTACACGAAGAGGTGTTGATGCGTCCATAATATGCGGCTGAAGAGGAAGAAGAGAGCACAGGGAAACAGGACAATGGGTGCCACAACAGCGAAGACGACGCTAATGACAACCACGAGCATGTCCTGTGCAAGAATCTTGTGGATCGGGAACCATCCAGGATCATCGATTGCCCTCGTGCCAATGCGGACTGCGCGTTGGGACCGTAGGGTAGAATTTGGAAACAAGATGTATCGTAGGACAGCCTGAACTAGTGCAATCAGGCGCACAAGTTCGAAGCCCAACCCCAAAAATGTTCGGAGAATGACAAATGTAATGAAGAAGGACGACATGCGCGGCAGTGAATTCCCTAGAAGTTCAAAGGCAGTCTCGGGGTTCTCGACAATGATAGCAATAGTGTCAAAGACAGTCCCGGCGATGGTTGTGATCAAAAATATGTTGAGGGTTTGGAAAAGGAAGTAGCGAGAGAAGCTTTTCATCTGAGCCTCGCTGAATGAAAGAGTCCCTTCCAACTTGGCTATCGAAAGAAATAGCGGCGGAAGTAGCTGCTGGATCGCAACGAGGCATACAGGTTGCACCATAGCAATACCAGTGGAAAAAAACGCCGAGGCTTTGTCAAGTTGGTTCAATCGCGGCGAGGAGGATACCAAGGCCGATTCGCTGACGAGCAGGGAGAGGAGCGCAACGGGTACGACATAAAAACCTATCAGAAGAAGAACAAAGATTTCTCCGATGTACCCTCGAGTTCGCTTGGCACCTTTGGAAATGTAGATACTGCCCCAAAGCACATCTCTTGGCTCTGGAGCTGTAGTAACCTGCATGGCACCTGGTCTTGCGGAGTGCAAAGATTGAATAGCAATAGTGCTGGCAGTAAAGGTTCGCATCTGTACAAATGCCTTGTCGCATACTTCGTTCAAGTGATCTTCAAGATGGCCCCGTAGATTAGAGTTACCATGTACAGGCGTGTGCTCGTATTCTTCACCCTGTGAGACAGGCTGTCCGAAAAAGGAAACGTCTCCCGCGACAAGTCGAGAGTATCTTCTGATAGCGTTCCTCGCTTTCGCAAATCGTTTTGGCTTCTTCTTCTTAATTTCATGAAGCATAATTTCGGCAGCCGTTGATGTACTCCCCACCGAAACATCATCCGTCTGAACCGGGGCATTGGAGCGAAGTACCGGGCCTGTCTGAGCACCGCCATGTAGCGTTGGCGGCGCATATGGTGAGAATTTTGCCGCCCCGCCGTCAACACGAAGCGGCGATCCAACAAACGGAGCGGCATTATCATTTACGAAAGGAGAGGCCAAAATATAGTCAATGTCCTTACGTCCCTCACCAGCCTCCAACTTATCAAGTCGTTTCATAACACGTCGTCTTCGATTCCTTTCATTCTCCACCGCGTTGTTGAGTTCCTCAAGCTGAACATAGAGTTTGGCGAGACGTTCCTGCGTACTGGCTACAACTCCCATTTTCTCGAATACGAACGGTGTGGTCAGGACTCTGTTTATCCGCTGCACGTGCGTTTGGCCGATCAGCTTTCTCTTCTCAATGCGGCATAGGATGAGAAGCTCCCTCTCAATTTCGGCCAAAACAGCTGTACGCTGCTTGACCAGTCCCTCTAAACGGATAAGGTTTTGGCATACCGTTACGGAATTTACCGCCTCTGGATATACGTGCTGGAAGTACGTGCTTATCTTGCTGGGTGCTCGGAGGTGTCGAGGAATATTTGATACGAGGACAGAGCGGAGATGCGGTTCCTTCGACAAGAGGTAGCGATGCCGAATGTTGTGAAATGCATTGTACTCAACCAAGAGCTCCCGGACGACAATGGCTGTAAGAAGATAGGCAGCAAAGCAGTGCACCCAGAGCCTGGGAGATCCGCCACTAACATTGGCCATTGTGAAACGAAGGAAGTCAGTAGAAAGAAGACTCCCAACATACCCCTTCAAGTCACTAGCGTTCGCGTTCCCTCCACCAGTGTAGTTGAGGGGAAGAAGAACTATAAATGAAAAGACCGACATTTTCACTATGCATCGCAGAGCAAGTCGATGGAAGCGAAGGAAAATGAGGGAATCATACCCAACCCTATTTATTATCTGGGAGAAATTGAGGAAGATAGCCAGAGGCAAAACAAAATATGAGATT
>Ga0315315_10006817_pt1 | contig 10551 bp, 11 predicted proteins | sample M140m3416metaG_FD_203699 | JGI IMG/M metagenome (GOLD analysis project Ga0315315, IMG submission 203699) | Ammonia-oxidizing marine archaeal communities from Monterey Bay, California, United States - M1 40m 3416 | ecosystem: Environmental > Aquatic > Marine > Intertidal zone | place: USA... | reverse complement strand
CTTATAGCATCTGAACAGATACTTGAGGCTGTAGATAAAGAGGCGTGAAGATGACCGAAGAGCAAAATACAGCAGAATTACAAAAAATTGTACAAGAATTACAAATTATCAGAAGCCAAATCCAGACTTTCTCTTCTCAGAGTTCCGAGTATTCACTTACTATGGATTCTTTAGAATCGCAAAACCCAGACAAACCAGTGTATCGATCAGTAGGTAACTTACTACTTGAGGTAGATGATAGAGAGAAATTATTTCAAGAATTATCAGAATCCAAATTAAATATAGAAAATCATCTCAAACTACTCATTGAAAGAGAAGAATCTCTGAGAGAGAAATACGAAGAACTCGTTGCCGCTTTCGAATCGCAGTGATTGATATGTCAGAATCTACAGATTTTTCTCCATTAGTTGGAGATTTTATGGTTTTTCAGCGTTTATTGAAAGAAGGAGATACAAGTTCTGCATTGTCATTATCTGAAGAATTACTGGCACGTTCTAGAAGTATGTCGGAAAGAAATCACCATTATGAAGCAAGAATAAGGATGGAAAGGGCATTAATGGGCGCTATTAGTGAAAATGAAATAGGCAATGAGCTAAGATGGTGTGTAGATAGATTAAATGCTACTTCTCCACAATCTGCATTACATGGTATTGCTCTACTCAACCTCGCTTCTTGGCACCTAAATAATAATGAATTTATGATGGCATTGGCTACGCATTCAGAAATATCGCCAAAGTCCAATTTTCCTAATGAGTTAATGGCTCTTTCACGATTGGAGACTTCAAGAATACTTGCAAGTATGGAGGATTATGAGCCTGCCATGAGGCATGCATGGATTGCTCGTTCAGAATTCTCTAAGTCATCAATGACTCCTGAATTTTTAGTTAGTAATTTAGAATGGCTTAATATGGCTTTAGACAATGTTGATAAAAATGCTTTAAATATGGATTATCATGTAGAAAATGCTAAACCAAGAGAAAAACCAGGAGTTTCTACAATTTCTGCTAATCCTGAGGACATACAAGTAGTGGTAGAAGATATTGTGGAAATATTATTTCAAGACTTATCTGGGTCAGAAAGGAATGATATTGGCTTGATTATTGATGCATCTGATATTTTAGGCATTAAGAAATGGAAAAACATACTTATTGAAAGAATACATGAAATTCAAGATAAAAAGATCTTAGAAGTACTCCAATCATGATTTTTAACGCGATTTATTTCTTCAATACTCCAACTTAGATTATCGGGGAAAACTATACACCATCCTACTTCATCTATGGCTAGATCTTCAGATTCCCATGATAAATGATTAGGTTCTATATCAACTTCAACCCAAACGACATATCCATCTTCTATGAGCGATTCATCATATGCCTTAGCAATCCCTAGTAAACCTGTCTCTTCATACAATTCTCTCAATGCAGCCTCATCTATTTTTTCTCCTTCTTCTATCTTCCCACCGGGTAACTCCCATCCTCTTTTTTTATTCAGAACCATTAACCAACAATCATTTCCTTCAACTTTTGAAGTAGCCCAAATCGCTACAAATACTTTACTCACTTTCCATCAACTCCAGGACCTTATCTACTAGAATAAATGCCTCCTTATCGCCTTCTGCGGCCAATCTCCTAAGCATAAAGAATGCTTCTGACAGTCTATCTTGGTTAATCATAATTTCAACTTTCTCTGATAACCCTATCTCCTTTTCTGCTACTTCATTTTCTTCAACATCTATTACTGAGTTTGAAATCTCTTCCATTTTTCTAAGGAATTCTACTCTTTGACTGATCTTAGGAGTTTTCCATGGGATACTTTTGCGACCCTCTAATTTATTTTCCATACGCTTTTTGAACAATTCTCTAGATTTAGACTTGGGAAAATGTGTCTGGGCTTGGTCATAGCAAAACCAAGCCTGATCAAATTCCTCTCTTCTCTCATGTAATTTACCTAATTCTATCCAAACTTCAAAATTTGATGAATTTTGCGATAATAGATGTCTACTTAATTCTAAAAATAAATCTTCATAACCTGCTTTTTTTAGTTTTTCGATCCGTCGTGAGAATAAAATATTTGATCTCGGATCTCTAGTGTCTAGATTTTCCAATCTATTACCAAATTTTTTAATTTCTTTTTCATTATCTTTAATTGCATCCCACCATTTATCTGGATCTAAAGGGTCTATTTTGAATGCAGCTTCTAGCAATTTTTCACCTGACTCAATAATATTTATTTGGTGTAATTGTTCTAGTAGACTCTTGTCTCTACCTAATATATTGAATAAATCCTCAAGGATTAATTTTATTCCTATATCGTCCCCATTTATCATTTTTATTTTCACTAGTAATCGCCAATTCTCTGGATTGGTGAAATCATACAGTATAGCTTGTTTAGAATTTTGCTCTGCCCACATTATGTTTTTCTGCTCTGACCCTAATTTCAGAAATTTCTTAGCCTGACTCCTATGTCTGTTACCAAGACTCCGTCTTGGATGCTGTAATGTATTTTTAATATCTTCATCATTTAAGGCCATGTAATTCACAAAACCGATTCATACTCTGCTCTATTTACATCTGGAGGAAGTGTTGCATCCATCCCTATTTTACTAGTAAATCCTTCTTCTGATCTACTTGGATCCAAACTAGAACCTTTCTGATTAGAGAGAATTATCGTATCTTTATCAGGCTGCCAACGAGTCATTAAAGCCCATTCTACTCTAGAAGGATTGGCAATATCTATATCCTTATCAACAACTATTACTTGTTTCATTGATTTATGGCCATTTAATGCTGCATGTATTGCTTTCATCCCATCACCTTCCTTTTGTGGTTCAATTTGAACAACTGAAGACAACCACCCACAGCCGCCATCGGTCAAGTAAACATCAGTACATGGAACAACTTCTGAAACTGCTGCTTTTATTGTAGGTGCCCTAGGCATGCCCATCAAAGTTCTATGCTCTACTTCTGCTTGAATCAAGGCATGAAATATCGGCTCATCTCTGTGGTGTATTGCATCATATTCTATTACAGGCTCCTGCCTTATCCCATCTACAGTTCCTGTTATATCTACATATGGCCCTTCATCATCAATTTCCAGTGTTATTCTCGCTTCCATTGCATACTCTGCATCTGCAGGAACTACAATCCCATTTGCTAATTTAACAAGCTTCAGTGGTTTTCCATGTAATTTCTGATGCAAGGATGAGGCTACACGTAATTCATCTAATGGTTCGTTAAATGACATTGCCGCTGCTAAGAGAACTACGGGATCAGGGGCATTTACAACTGCTATTGGAACTTCGTCTCCATTTTCTTGAGCTCCTTCCATCATAGTTCTGAGATGCCTCGGAACGAATCTTGATACGGTATGATTTTTGTCTCTCAAGTATTGTCTATGGAATGACATATTTCTAATTCCTCCATATTCAGCTATTATCACAGAAGCCGACTGGTATCTTCCCTTATCTTCCTTATAATGCCAAGGAATAGGGATAATTTCCAAGTTTACTTCTTTTTGAGTATTTTCTAATACGGAAGCTTCACTCTCATCTATGATAATTGGCTCAGAAGGATTTTTCATCGCCCATGCCATAATATCAATTAATTCTCCAGGAGTAATATCAAAGGTTTTGCAAATCCTTTCTCTTGTAAGTACATTCATCGCTGATTTATGGCCCTCCGCCTCGGCGACATTTGTGAATAAAAGAGGAGGATTTTCATTCTTTATTGAATACTCTAACATCTCATGAATTACACTAGTTCTTTCTTCCACATTTTTGACGTTGTGAAGCAAGTCCCGGAATGACATATTGTTAACCAACTGCTCAATCTGTTTGAATGTTAGCAATAACAATGACATTTTATGTCAATATCAATTGTCTTCAGCCTCTCATTTCTTATACCAAAGGTGGGTCGCCGAGACATCATTTAGAGGGTTATCGTTGGGTCGTGGATTATTTTCTGGTTCGAAAATGAAGAGTGATCGTAAAAAATATAGATGGAAGGAACGACAATTTAGAAATCGTCAGTTCAAGAGACGTTCAGGTGGAGTTTTGAAACACGACCCTCTAAAGGGCAGTACACAGGCTAAAGGAATCGTAATTGAAAAAGTTGGTTTCGAAGCAAAACAACCTAATTCTGCTATCAGAAAGGCTGTTAAAATAAGCTTAATTCGAACTGGCAATAAATTAACAGCATTTGCTCCTGGTGATGGAGCTATTTCATTCATTGATGAGCATGATGAAGTTCTAGTAGAAGGTATTGGAGGTAGTAAGGGTAGGTCTTATGGTGACTTACCTGGTGTCCGATTTAAAGTTATTAAGGTAAATGGCGTTTCTCTTGATGAAATGGTAAGAGGGCGTAAGGAAAAGCCAGTAAGGTAGGTGTCATAATGTCAGAGGCAGAACAAGAAGAAAAAGTATCTCAAGATCCTATTGCAGGAATTGGAACAATGGTTTTTGGAAAGTGGGATGCCACTGATGTTGTTTGTGAAGACCCTGGACTAGCCCCATATATCAATTTACAAACCATAGGTACTCCACATTCTGGCGGCAGACATGCAAATGAGTATTTTGGAAAGGCAAATCTTTCTATCATTGAGAGATTTATCAATAATTTAATGCGCTCTGGTAAATTTTCAGGTAAAAAACAGCATTGTGCCAAGGCTTTTGAAACTGCTCTTGATACGATAAATGAGAAAACAGGTGCAAACCCATTACAGAATTTTATTGATGCTATTAAAGAAGCAGCACCTTGTGAGGAAATTACGAGAATAAAAATGGGTGCCGTAAGTCAACCTAAGGCTGTAGATTCATCTCCTATGAGGCGTATTGACATTGCTCTCCGAAATCTTTCTGTTGGTTGCGCTTCTGCAACGGCCAAGAGTAAAAAGTCATTAACTGAAGGAATAGTTTCTGAAATAACTAAAGCTGCACAGGGTGATGTTAGTTCATACTCTGTGGGTAAGAGAGATGAAGTAGAACGAATCGCATCTTCCGCTAGATGATTTCGTTAACATAATTAGACACTCACTTCTTTGCTGCATTTATTGTTATATACAATCGTCTTTATCAACCTTAGTCAGGTCGCCGAATCAATTGAGGTCATAATATGGGTCGTAAAGAAGATAATATTGAACGTGCAGTAGAAGTAATGCATACAAGAGAAAATATTCGTAATTTAGCAATTGCTGCTCACATAGATCATGGAAAAACTACTCTATCTGATAACCTCATTGCAGGAGCAGGAATGATGTCAGAAGACTTGGCTGGGAAATCTAGAGTTTTAGATTTTGATGATCAAGAAAGTGCCCGAGGAATTACTATTAATGCAGCAAGTGCATCTATGGTACACGAAGTTGATGGTTCTGATTATCTAATTAATTTAATTGATACTCCTGGGCACGTAGACTTCGGTGGAGACGTTACTCGTGCAATGAGGGCAGTAGATGGCTGTATTATTTTGGCTTGTGCAGTTGAAGGTACAATGCCTCAGACAGAAACAGTCGTTAGGCAAGCACTAAAAGAAAAAGTAAGGCCTGTATTATTCATAAATAAAGTAGATCGATTAATCAATGAACTCCAAATTGATGCAGAAGAAATGTTGGCACGATTTCAGAAAATAATTATTAAAGTTAACAAATTAATTGCTACATTTGCACCGACAGAAGATTTAGCCAAATCTTGGCAAGTAGACGTTTCCAAGGGAACTGTTGCCTTTGGTTCTGCATATTATAATTGGGGAATGTCTATTCCTTACATGGTAAAGAGTGGAATCAATATGACACAGGTAATGGATTATTGCAAAAATGACAAGCAAAAAGAGCTTGCAAAACTAGCCCCTGTACATGGAGTTCTGCTTGATATGGCTGTAGATAAATTACCATCTCCATTAGTAGCTCAAGAATATAGAATACCAAATATCTGGCAAGGTGATCTGGAGTCAGATTTTGGCCAATCAATGATAAAGTGTGATTCTGATGGTCCTTTGTCATTAATGATAGTAAAGATATGGATGGATCCTCATGCAGGCGAAGTTGCTGTAGGGAGAGTGTTTTCAGGCTCTATTAAACATGGTGAATCTGTGTGGGCACTTGGTGCTGCTAAGGCAGAAAGAGTTCAGCAAGTTAGTATGATGGTAGGTGGCGACAGGATTGCAGTATCAGAAGTTTCTGCTGGAAATATAGCTGCATTAACTGGAATAAAAAGTGCCGCTGCTGGAGTAACTATAACACGAAATGAAGATGATACAGGTTTCGAACCCATACGTCATTATTCAGAACCTGTTGTTACAGTAGCGGTTGAACCAAAATCAATGAAGGACTTGCCAAAGTTCATTGATGCACTAAGAAGCCTTGCAAAAGCAGATGCATCCTTACAAGTCTCAACAAACGCAGAAACCGGTGAAGCACTTTTAGCAGGTATGGGAGAACTTCATTTAGAGATTACGACTTATAGGATTGAAGAAGAACAAGGAATTAAAGTAAAGGTAAGTGAGCCTATTGTTGTCTATAGAGAATCAATAGAAGGGAATAATCATGGACGACCCTTTGAAGGTAAATCTCCCAATCGTCATAATAGATTTTATATTGAGGTCGAACCTCTTCCTGAGAATGTTATCCAAGGATTGAGAGATGGTGATTTTGGCAAAGAAGGAGCTATTAGAACTAAAGATGCTAAAGAAGTTGGAAATAAATTTGCTGAATTTGGAATGGATAAAGATTTAATGAGGAAAGTATATGCAATTCACGGAACCAATGTTTTAGTTAATGACACAAAAGGTATACAGAATCTTCATGAGACTAGAGAATTAATTATTGAAGGTTTCTTAGACTGTTGTAAAAAAGGTCCAGTAGCAGAAGAACCATTGATGGGTGTGATGGTTAGATTAGTCGATGCTAAATTACACGAAGATGCTATTCACAGAGGCCCAGCTCAGACCATACCAGCAGTTAGGAATTCTATGAAAGGAGCTCTAATAAGGGCTAGATCAGTTATATTTGAGCCTATACAAAATATTCGCATAGATGCACCAAATGATGTTATCGGTGGAGTTACTAGTGAACTCAATAAGCGCAGAGGAATAATTGAAGACATGCCTGTAGAGGGAGGAACTGCAAGTGTAATTGGAAAAATGCCAGTCGCTGAATCTTTTGGTTTTTCAAATAGTGTAAGGGCCGCAAGTCAAGGTAGGGCAGTTTGGAATACTGAAAATGCAGGATATGTGCATTTACCTAGGGAATTATTCAATAAAGTTGTTGGAGAAATTAGGGAACGTAAAGGACTGAAAGTTGAACTTCCTGGGGAAGCGCAGTATATGGATTAAATATCAACTAATTCTTATTAGTTGAAAATCCGTTAATTCTCTTAGAACATCTACTTCTGAGTTATTTTCTAGATAATTCAAACATTCGTGTGCTATGGAGTGATGATACATCGCCCTTTTCTTTGCATATTCAATAGATCCTGATTTTCTAAGGTCGTTTATTGCTGCTTCCAAGTCTTTTTCATCACAAGGTCCATTTCCAAATACATTTTTGAAATTTGGAATATCCATGCTACTATCCATGGCATGAATTGCAATCAATGTCCTCTTACCTTGAATGATATCGGAGCCAGCAGGTTTCCCCAATGTCTTTGTATCTCCCGTAATATCAATAAGATCATCCATTAATTGGAAACACAAGCCGAGATTTAACCCCCATTTCGCCATGTTTGAAACAATTTCCGGAGATGCATCTGATAATATTGCTCCAGTTCTGGCACATGTCTCGAACATAGCACTCGTCTTCCCCGCAATCATTGCAATATATTCTTCTTCTGAAACTAAATCTCTATTCTCAAATTCTATGTCTTCTTGTTGCCCTTCCGCTACTCTTCTAACCATCTCTCCTATTGCCCTAACTAGATAGCGTAAATTTTCTCCCGATATTTCTGACGATTCTGCTAATATCTCAAACCCTACTGCCAACATAGCATCGCCTGCGTTGATGGCCGTAGCATCATCATAAGCCACATGTACAGCATCCAAACCTCTCCTAATAGGATCTTGATCTATGATGTCATCATGGACAAGGGTGAAATTATGTATTATCTCAATACATGCACCTAAAGTATAGTGGCCATCATTAGCACTTCCAATTGCTTCTCCTACTAATCTTGGCAAAATGGCCCTCAATCTTTTACCTCCTCCTGTGAATAGATGAGTCATTGCGCCATGCAACCTCTTTTGTTCCATTTTACTTAAACTGAACATTATTTCCTCTTCTACTTTACTCTTATGTTCCTTCAAGGCTTCCATCAAACCACTTCCTGGCTTTTCTTTATCTAAGTACAATTGACCACAGTCTATTATTTCTGTTTTTTTAGAATTAATTATTTGGGAAAAATTAGGATAATACTCTTTTAAGAAATGTTTCCATATCATTATGAACCATGGTGCAATATACTCATTTGACCATTTTCCTTCCCTCTTCATCATTTCCAGAAGTTCTTCTTCTCCTATCCATTTTACTTCTTCAATTTCATTTTTATTTATGTTTGTTTCAACATCGCATTTAACAAATAGAATATGGTCTATTTCTTTCTCAATCCAATCATCATCCCATCTGCACTGATACTCAAAACGTCCTAGGAAATTAAAATCCCAATTCTCTGTTTCTGACATCAAAATACCTAATTCGTGTTCTAACTTTCTTCTCGCAGCATTGATGACTCCTTCACTATCACTTGTATTCTCATTACTCATATTTAATGGATGACTACAACATGCATTTGCCCAAACTCCTGGAAAAGTTATCTTCTCTTTTGACCGTTGTTGTACCAGCATTTCGCCATTATTATTCATGATAACTACACTGAATGCACGATGTCTATGGCCTTCTGCAAAGTGACATTCAAGCTTACTTTTAGTGCCTATTACATTATCTTCTTTGTCTACTAATAAACACATTTCCTCCATCATTTCTGATTGTGCAGGGTCGTGCTTCCCTAGTTGCTCACTAGCGTCTGACATATATCTCAAATGTCGCAGTGACTACTCGCCTATAATCAATCGTTATTATGGATTAATTTTCGTCCCTATTGTTGAGCCAGTTCTAATAAGCTGCAAGATTCTCTCTGGCTTCTTTCCATTAATAAACCATACATTTTCAATTTTATTCGATATTTCTGATGCCCTCATTAACTTCAAATCCATCCCCCCTGTAACGTCTATTTCGGAATTATGGATTGTTGCTACTGTGTCTTTTTTTGACCACTTTGTAACTAACTTAGCATCAGAATCATTTGGTGGCTTATCCAACACGCCATCAACATCTCCTAACAGGAAAATTGTAAAACATACTTCTGGGATTTCCATAGAAAGTCTATACATTAAATCATCTCCAGATAATATCCCAAACTCATTTTCATCATTTCTGTCTACAACATCGCCAAAACATATTGGAATTATTTGATTATTTTCTTTCTTAAATACTTCAATATCGCCACTGAAATTTTTACCTAGATTTTTAGCCCAGAGAGAGGGAGGATAGCCGACAGAATTTAGATTAACTTTTTTTAATGAGCCTATTATTTCATTATTTAATTCTCTCATGTCTTTTCGTATTTGTTCTATCGCACTAATTTGTTGATCATAAATTTTGTAATTCACACCATTAGAAATATCCATCTCTTTTGATAAAATATGTCCATAAGAGCCGGCGCCATGGACGATAATGATTTTATATCCTTCATCAGACACTATTTTTAGTATCTCACATACTCTATCAATCGCTTCCTTATCCAAAGTCTTCGATAAATTCTTGTTAGTTATCAATCCTCCTCCGAGTTTAATTACTATCCTACCTTTGGTACTCACAAATTAATCCAAGAGGCATCAGTATTCAATACTTACAGTGAAAATATTATTGGACAAGTTAATGTTACATGATTGCTTGGAAGTAATATGAGTGAAACTGGTGACATTGTTAAATTCCAAAGATGGTTACAATCTCAACTGTCAGAAGCGGAAAGTATCGAAGATCCGAAGGAGAAAGAAAGAAGAATCTTGAGATTAGATGCTGCACTAGCCGAGACAATATTTTTCAGAGAATTATTAGAAACAATAGATAATGTTATCGAATCACCATTTATTCAAAGAGATAACCCAGTGCGTAACAATGAAAGGCAAGAAATAACTCCTAAACAAAACAATTCTCTTACTTGTTCGAAGTGTAGTGGCGAAATAGACCCAGAGTTACAATTCTGTCTATTATGCGGTGAGTACTAATTACTCCTCTTCATCAATCCATTTTGCTCTAGCCAATACATACTGTGGATGTTCATTATCTATTGCAGATAGATATTCTCCTTCAACCTTCTCAGTTAGGTAAACTGTTACTCCTGCATGCCATATGATTTCTCCTGAAGCAACCATTCTGGCAGTATCTACTTCAAGAATAGTAGGTAGTGAGAAATGTACTTTCCCGGCTTCTGCTGCAGATCTAATGGATGCAGACAAATGAACATGTGCTCTACTACCGGGGGTTAGTCCAATTTCTAGTAAATTA
>Ga0315315_10006816_pt1 | contig 10555 bp, 7 predicted proteins | sample M140m3416metaG_FD_203699 | JGI IMG/M metagenome (GOLD analysis project Ga0315315, IMG submission 203699) | Ammonia-oxidizing marine archaeal communities from Monterey Bay, California, United States - M1 40m 3416 | ecosystem: Environmental > Aquatic > Marine > Intertidal zone | place: USA... | reverse complement strand
TGGCAGAGAAGGTTTTGAAAGTAAAAAATTAAAAGATATGAGTAAAAAAGAAGAAAAGCACATCAAAAAATTAGAATCGAGATACAATAAATTAGTGTCGGATTATGCTACAAGTTATAAAGGATTTTTATTAGAACACGAACAACTACAAAGTGATGTTATGAGTTGTAAAAGTAAATGTTTAGAAATACATAATCAATCTACACAAGATTATTCTAATAAACGCCTAGCATGTCAAGCTGGTTGTGACCTTAAAGCACCATTTATTACTAAATGCAAAGACATATATAAAGGACATAAAAGTGATTCTACAAAACAATGCACAGCATTAGTTAATGGCAAATGTGATGCTGGTAGTGTTACATTAGGGCAAAATGATTTTGTTATTGGAGAAGCCAATTTTGATAAAGAAGGCACTTCTCTAAAAGACGGGTGTTGTGCTTGTGGTGGTGGAAAAGGTGGTAAACCAAAAGGTGTTATAAATAAAACACTTGTCGCAAGTTGTAGTAATTTAGCCAGTGCTTTTGGAGTAGCAGAAGGTTCTACACCAGACCAAGTGTATAAATCTGCTTGTTTACAAGCAGAGATTGCGAGCCCTGAAGCAAACGCAAATTTTTATAAAAAATTTGATGCTATTCAAAGTAAAAACAGTGCGGTATCTGGCGCGGCAGATAAATTATATGCTGATATTGATACATTAAATGAAGTTAAGAAAAAATTAGATGAATCTATTGAATCAGAAGAAGTAAATCTTGATAATAATTTAAAAAGATTTGAAACAAATTATGATAAATTAATGAAATTAGGCGGAAGAGATCCTACTACCGGAAAACCAAAAGCCGTAAATCCAACTTTTTTAGCACAAGAGGAAGAAAAAGAACTAATGGCAAAAACAGAAGAAATGAAATTTTATTTCTGGAGTATTTTAGCAATTGTTTTAGCTGTTTCCACTGTAATTAATTTCCAAAGAAAGATACAATAATATATATATTAATTTTTTATACTTAGTTAATATATATAGTATGAGTAACGCTCAACAGAATTTTTATAATCAAAATACTCGTCCAGTTAAATTAAGAGAAATGCACGAGAATACTATTAAATCTATTAAAGAAATGCAGGAACTTGAACGACATATGTTTCAAAATTTACAAAGTATAAATAGAAGTGCACCCGACGCTTCTGACCAAGAAGCCAGAATAAGAGCAAGAATTCAAGAATTAGTAACCATCAGACAAAATCTTTTTGGTAAGTTAAAAGGTATGTATACTTCTACACAAACACACGTCACTAAAAACAGAGAAGATTTGGCAGACCAAATAGCAGTTGGTAGAACAATGGAAGAAGAATTAAAAAATACAGAATCCCAATTAGAAATTTTAAGAGCCGAAAAAATGAATAGAATGAAAATGGTTCAAGTTGGCGATTATGAATATGAAAGATACAGTGAACTTAAAGCCATTATGAAAACGGTCGTATACGGTGTATTCGTTATATTACTCTTTTCATTTTTAATGAGACAACCTTGGATGCCGCGTATTGTTGCTGTTGCTTTAATTGCTATCACTGCCGCTGTTACTATAATTAGCGTAGTTAGCAGATTAAGAGATAATTTAAGAAGAAATGACAGAGACTATAGAAAATTCGAACAACCAAAAGGCGGAGATTACAATAAAATCATTATTCCAGAAACTAAAGAAGAAAAAGATGGTAAAGGGTTAAGTGGTGTGTTTTCTTGTCCAACCAACACAGATGGTTTCACATTGATGGGTGGAATACAACCCGCCGGTGCTAATAATAACTTCAGTTTTTTGAATTAAAATCTATTTAATGTATAACTATGTCCCAATTCCAACAAGATCAACATAAAGCACGCGTCACTTTAGCAAAACAGATGTATGAAAAAGCAGCATACAATAAAGCCAATGCTCCAGGCAGATTCCAGGTAACTGAAACCGCATATTACACTGCAAAAAAAGACTTGCCTGGTTTGCGTAAAATACAAAAAGCACGATACGATGAAAAGGCGAAAGAAATCACAAAAGGATGGAAAGAAAAATTCGACGACCAATATGACGATATTATGTCTTTAATTAAATTTTACGCTTCACAATATAGCTATATTCCTCAAATGAATGATATGGAAAAAATATATAAAGAAAAAAATGAACAATTGTATGGTAAATTGAACGAAGATTTAAATAAAAGCAACGTTTCTAAAAGATTAGCAGATTATTATAATAATTTAAGCAACGTCCAAACTTTCGTTAATTCATATTTAAAATATATATATTGGGGAGTTTTTATCGCTATGATTGGAGTCTTTATTTATAAAAAACAATTCGTTAATTTATTAGCATATCCTGTAATAATATTTTTCATTGTGTTCCCCATTTTCTTCTTAAATATGTTTGTCAGTTTTATTTTCACACACATGAATCACGTTCAAATCGATGCTTTATATCTTACTTTAGTAGCAGCTGTATTAATTATGATCGGTATTATGTCTGCTTTAAGTAATCCTATTCTCGCATAATAAATTTATATCAATTCTAATATAAATTTATCCATTAAAAAATTGTTTATTATATCTTTTATACATCAGCATCTTCTTCCTCATCTATCAAATCATTCCTCATTCTCCATCCTCTATATTCTTTAATTTGTCTTGCTAATGGATCGTATTTCCTATCTAAGAAATCAATCAATTCTGTCAATTTTGGACATGGACCATTATGATTCATTTGCCACCATGATTTAAATTCACCCTTTACACCGGTCTTTGATATTACGTGCTCTTTATTCGCCGTAACAACAATCTTATCATTAACAAATTGTGCCAAATAATCTTCACGCTCTCTGTATCGTTTACTTGCCTCCAATACTTTTTCACAATCTTCAACATCCCCCATATTTCTTTGGGCTATATCTATCAATAATGAAACCATTATAGGCGCCCACCTTTCAAAATTCTCCTCCAAATTTCTATCCATTGGAAATTGTTTATCTGCTTCTACCAATGATATTTTATGTTTTCTCGAATCTACAAATGTTGATTCAAAGTCAACTTTTCTTATTCTTCTCCAAGTACCACCATCATTAGAATTAATAGTAGGCATTACATTTAAACATAAGCTCAATGTAAATTGTGGAATAAATGAAATTGGATCTTTAAATAAATGCCTTCCTGTCAATACATCTCCCCCTGTCAATTGTTTCATAATTCCATCATTTATTATATCTCCTTTCGATGCTTCTTGCATTACAGCATATCTTATACCTTTTAAATTAGCTATCTCTGGTGATGTATCACCTACTCCCACTCTTTTTTGCGTAATCAATGATAAAGGCACATCTATTTTACAATAATCACCTAGACACGTTTTCAAAAACTTCACCAACATCGATTTACCATTAGAACCACCGCCATAATAAATATTAAAGGTTTGTGATTTATTCACCCCTATTAATGCTGATGCCAAATGATCCCACATATATTTTCTCAACGAATCATCCACAAATAATTGCTTCATAAACACATCAATCTCTTCTTTTATTTTAATGTGGTCTATGTTACTATCGCTATATTTTATATAATCTAATTTTGTAGATTTTGAAATATAATCTTCTGGATATCCTGGTCTAAATAACCCCTTATATACCGTTTTATTATTTTCTTCCCATTTTGAATTTTTAAAATCATATATACCATTATTGAACCCTATTTTATAAGGGTCTGAATCTAATTTTTCTAATAAAAAGCAATCTCTAAAATGGTCTTTCGCTTCTTGCATAATCTTCAATTTATTTGTTGTTTTCTTTAATTTGATAGCAATATTATTATATATAGCCCCCCTCTTTGTAATACGAGCCAACTCCTTTTTTACTTCTGCCAAAAGATTTGTTTTAGCCGCATCTCCTTGATGCGTCGTCGATAAATCTGATTCTAATGTATCTTTAAATCTAATTTTATCTTTCATTGCCCCGGTTACTTTGTTCTCTTCTTCTATATATTTTGTCGATAAATTTGAAGATAATTTCCTTCTCAATGAAGTTCCCGTCTCACACTCTGTCCACATATGTTTATACTCTGCCTTTAATAATGAATTAAATTCCCACCATTCACCTTGACCTTTTAAACTCGTACAAGCATATTTATCTGAAAACATGAAAAACAACAATCTTGCCAAATCATATTCAGTACCTTCGCCAAACAATGTTTCATCCATATAATATTGTAACGAGTCTTTGTATATAGTAGTATATACTGATAAATTCGCTTTCTTAGCCCAATATCTTATTGAACCTACTGATATCAATTTATCTTTCATATTACAAATACTAGCCCAATAAGTCTGTATCATCTTCATCGGTTCATCATCCCAAACCCATTTCGATGATTGACTTGACCACAATGCCCACGATAACATTAATTCATTCGATTTTGATTGTAAAGCTTGTCCTATTTTAAACCATCTATCATATGGATCATAGTATTCTTCACCCAATATCATCAAATATTTATGAGTCGATACTATTTCTTGGTTATCCATATCTAATATAAACACTTTCAAATATTTCAATAGTTCCTCTTCAGTTGATATCTCCCCAAAAACACCTTGCTCATATAATAATTCAAACTGTCCGTTGTTTGATTCCTGTGTAAAATTAGATTGCTTCAATAATTTGTTTTTTTCTGCCTTTTCTTTAGCTTCCAAATACGTCTTCTTCAACTGGTCGCTTATTTCAACGCTCCTAAAATTCTTATACTTTGTTCTAGTGCTGAAAAACGCCGACAATTTCTTATTTTCTTTACATTTTTCCAACATTTCATTTGTAGCATTGTATTCTATTTCAAATAGTTTGGTAGCAGCATTGAATATAACTTTGTAATTGCCTGTTAATTTATATGGTTCGCCCCCAGGTTTCTTCGAACCATACATTTGAACTCCTGTTGAACCACTAGATACCGACTTATCAATTATATCTTCAGCTGAATTTACCAACGATGGTCTTAAAGCATCAAATACTTCGTCTTCTATCGATGTTAATACCATTTTTCTTAATAACATTTGCATATCGTGTGGCATTTTTAATTCAAAAATAATATGTATACCATCTTTTACATCATACCACCCCCCTTCTATTTCTTTCTTATCTTTTAATCTATTAATATCATCTTTTTCAAATACCCATACATAAAATGGCTTTTCTCCCTCCCAATTATCCAAGTTAATTAAAACACTTAGATGTTGTAAATAACATTCAATTAGGTCATTCACAATATCACTATCATGTTGCCTTTTTTCTACATCCAATAACTTAAAATCTAAATCTAAAAATACTGGTCCACCTTTTTCTCTATCCTGTGTTTCTGTTAGATATTCCGGTAATCCCAATTCAAAAACCTTTTTATAATATAATTTATGAAATTTTATTAAATCTGCCTTATCTGTTATTCTCCAACTCCCACCATATATTCCACGGTCCATATCTGGTATCCTTAAATGAGTTGGTTTTTCCCCTTCTTTAGTTTTTAACCTTTGTAAAAATTCATCTAGTTTTTGAGGTTTTCTCTTTTTAGTTGTCATTTGTATATATTCAAACTAATTTTTTTTTAACTCAATTTAAAAATCGTTTTTTTTTTCTAAAATTTTTTGAGAGCGCAACAACGCAAAATATTTAATTATTAAAACTATATTAAAACAAACACTAAAGTATTATATAAATGGCGTCTCTTACTACTAATAATACAGATAAAGATGATAAAAATAATAAAGTCCCTGATGATACATCTAGTGTAACTCCGTTTAATGTTAAAAGATTATTAAAAGATGTAAAACATATATATAAAGAACCTTTAACTGAACACGGTATATATTATCATCACGACGATAATAATTATAAGAAGGGTTATGCTCTTATAATTGGCCCATCGGATACTTTATACAGACACGGTATGTATTTCTTTAAATTAAAATTTCCAGATGATTATCCATTTTCCCCTCCAAAAGTTGAATTTTTAACACAAGGCAATAATGTTAGATTTAACCCCAATTTATATAGAAATGGAAAGGTGTGTTTATCTATTTTAAATACATGGAGAGGCGAACAATGGACGTCTTGCCAAAATATTAATAGCATTTTATTAACAATTGCAATGCATTGTTTTACCAATACACCCTTATTGAATGAACCCGGTGTCTCAAAAACACATACGGATTATAAAGTTTACAATGATATCATTGAATATTCTAATTATTCGGTTGCTATTGTAAAATGTATCAATAATAAAGGATTTTTCAAAGAAGAATTGTGGAATATATTTGGACCACACGTTAAAAAATATATCAAGGATAATAAAGATTGTATTATAAATGATTTCAAAGAAATAATTACTAAAAAAATTTCTAAAGGGAAAATTAAGTTTGAAGATGATGATGACCCAAATACCGAAAAAAGTAAAACAAAATGGTGTGGAATGTATAGTATGAAAATACCATTCAATTATCATTCATTATTAAATCAACTAAACCGTGATATTAATAAATTTCTAAATTGATTAATATAAATATAATCTAATTAATTAATATAAAATGCACTTTTGTATTAAATGCGGAAATATGTACTACATTAAAATTGATGAAAATAACAATGAAGAATTGACATACAATTGTAGAAAATGTGGTCATAAAAACAGTGAACTTATAAACGAATTAGACAATTTATGTGTAAGTAAAACTGAACTAATAAAAAATTCAACTGTTGATTATTCTAATATTATTAACGAATATACAAAATTGGATCCAACTTTACCAAGAATTAACAACATAAATTGCCCCATAGCCACTTGTCCATCTAATATTGAACCAACCGGAGATAATGAAGAAAAAAGCAATGGTAAAAAAGCACAAGAAAAAGAAATTATTTATATTCGATATGATGATAAAAATATGAAATATTTATATTTATGCGGTGTATGTGACCACTATTGGAACAATAAATAAATATTGAATTGATTTGAATTTAAATATTTTTTAATTATATATATAAGAATGAGTAAAGCTAATATTCCTAGTGTTAATGAAACCCAAATTAATATACCTGATGAAGAAGTTGAAGGAGATAAAGTTAAAAATCAAGTTAAAGATTTAACAGAAGGTAAAACAATTGAAGATTCTCCAGACATAGCAGTTAAAGAAGATTCGAGCTCTGAAGAAGATAATTGGATAAATGAAGATGATGATGAAAAAGACGATGACGATGACGATGAAGATGATGATTCTAGCGATGAAGAAGACGACGATAATGATTTAAAAAAATTCGATATTGCATTAAATGATAATAAATTGAATAAATATCATCCCTCTACTAAACAAATTTCATACGAAGAAGTCCTTGCCCTGGCAAAAATAACAAGAAATAAACAAGGTTTGATTATAGACCCTTTCCATACAACCGTCCCAATATTATCAAGATATGAATATGCCAAAATTATTGGACTTAGATCAAAACAATTGAATCACGGTGCTACTCCTTTTATTGATAATTTAGACCCAAGTATAATCGATGGCCATACAATTGCTGTCAAAGAATTCAAGTTGGATAAGATTCCCTTTATTATAAAAAGACCTTTGCCTAATGGTATAAATGAATATTGGAATGTAAAAGATTTAGAATATATCGAATAATTATTTAAAAATATTTTTTTACATAATTATATGCCCAAAAGAGTTAAAAATGTTGAATATAAGAATAAAGAAGAAAGAAAAGAACAAATTGTAAATATTATTAAAGAATTATCTAAATATGAATTAAATTTAAAATATGAACCAGTAAAAGAACTATATAAACTTTTTAAAATTTACATAGATGAAGGGAAAGCTATTAAAGTTAATATTCCATTTGAAATGATTAACCGGAGAATCTCTGGATATTTAAAAATAGGTAAAAGAGAAGATTGTGTCATAACTTTAAAACAAGAAAATTTTTAATATATAATAAAATTATCTAGTAGTAGCTCTACCTTTCGCCAGCATTGAGTAAACTTCTGCTTTAGTCATAGTAGCAGAATTTGGAAATAAATTTCCAGCCAATGGAAATCTTGTCGTCATCCCTATTTCATTACAAGTTCCACCGATATTTTTATATAATTTGGGATTTTGTGTTGTATTATTCCATCTTCCATATGGAAATTGATTATTTTGACAAACAAATACAAATGCGAATTCACTTTCATCTGAAGTTATCGAAACCCCTTGCCACGTTATTATAGATCTTATTTTGTATCTATAATTACCATATCTTGTTGCTGTTGTATCGATATATTCTGCTTTTTCTGATTCACCAATCCTAACATATTCTGGTGTCCCTGATTCATATGTCAATCTTAATATTTCATATGATACATTTGTTGTATATCTCGTTAATGCTGGATTTGCAAAATCGTATATTGTTTTTCCATATTCTTCAACACTCCAATTCAAATATACGTGCGAATCATTTTTAATATCGTATTCCGGATTTATTGGTGGAGTTACTTTAATTGTTCTTACTGTTATTATTCCAAGATTTGTATCAGCAAATAATTCGTTATCTGCTATACCCATTTGGATGTCTACCTGACCTTGAACATCATTGCTAACCAATGACAATCTTCCACCCTCCTGAGTTCCATCTATATTTGTAAAGGTAAAATCTCCTATTTCTTTTAATTCTAAGGTTGCAACATCAATTGAACCAAATCCGTATTGCCAATATGCTTGTCTTGGATTATATGGTTGATTTCTAAAATATACTATATTTCTATCAAGTGGTAATGTTATTGATATATATGAATTTTCTGTACCTTGTGGAAAATTCCTACTATACTCTGCTAATATTTCCCCATCTTCATTTTTTAATTCTAGTCCATAATTTTGATCAATATCATAAAAAGTTATTTTTTGACCAAAATTACTAGGGTCACTTGTATCTATATATATTGTATCCCCTTGCTTTGCCGTAAGAGGGGTGTCATAATCGAAATTAGATAACGTCGTTGCGTCTGAATTAGCCTCTGTTAATATAAACTTATTGTCAACAAATACCGATGTATAATTAAATGTTATAAAATCGGCCGAACTAACTTGAATATTAGGATCCAACACTAATATATCTGTGACATCTTCATATCTCTTTGGTCTTATTTGAACATCGTTGCTATATACAATATTGTCTTGGTCCGCTATATCTATTAATAATTTTGTATTTGTTATATATAAATTTGCGATATTCACTTGTATTGATGGTATAGCATCTATTTTATTCCAATAAAAATTTTCAGATACAGTTGATATTTTAATTTCAAATTCATCTCTTTCTGAAGTTATACCATACGACCTTGCTATAAACGTTGGTTCTACTCTGTTACCTAAAATATCTCTTTTTGGCCAAGCAATTGTTTCGGGAACATAAAGTAAATGCGGATTAATATTAGCAAATGTAAAATAAATAGTTATATTTGGATCTATTAAACTTAATACATCTACATTTTCTGGTAATGTTCTTATATAAAATGTCGTCGAACCACCTAATTCAAGAGTCGCTATTGTCTGGTTGAAATCGTTAACAACTTTAAAATCAAAAATGTTAAAATGTAACATATATATATCCCCATCAATACCCGTTCTAACATTCACAACGTAAAATGTTCTTCCCTCTATTATCTTCAATCGTTCATTGTATGTTTTATATATTAAATCTTCACTTGTCATTAATATAGGCAACGTTCCGTTTATAACAACGTCTAATGGTTTAAAACTATATTGATATGTATCTGTACTTCCAGCTGGTATAAGTAATTGGTCGCTTTCTTCGTTACTTGAATTGCCCAAAGAATTATATATCTGTATCCATGACGGAAAAATCTTTGTATATATTGATATTTCTTCTAACGGGGTTATTAAAGGTGTAAAAGTTACCTCTTGTATTATTGATTCTATTGTTCCGGTTGTAAATACACTTTTTGATATGTATAATAAATTTCTTAATCGTATTAATTCCGCCGATTCTTCATTCAAATCATATATTTCTGATACGTCGTCATATCCAAAATAAAATTCCCATACCAAATTTCCTGGAAATTCCGAATAATGTATTATTCCTACTTCTGTATCAAATGAATATTTATCTAAACCCATTCTGTTATTATCTTCTAATCCTATTTCTGTTCCACCATATTTTCCTGCTCTTAATGGATAAAAAAAATCACCACCATTCCTGACTTTAAAAGATACTATTCTAAAACAGGTCATATGAGGTTCTCTTGGATCATCTTCCCATAATTCTCCTAAAAACTGGTCTATATAACTTGTTGCAATAAATTCAAAATTAAAAACACATATTTTCCTTATGGCCCATGAAGGCATCATATCCCTTTCAAATATTTCTTTTTTTATATAGAATCTAGGTATAAGTTCATCTGGATATTGAACTAATTTCGCATTGAATTTCGATTTCAATGGATATCCTTCCCACTTCATATTAAATTTTAAACATGGTTCTTCTACCCCTA
>Ga0315315_10006815_pt1 | contig 10555 bp, 8 predicted proteins | sample M140m3416metaG_FD_203699 | JGI IMG/M metagenome (GOLD analysis project Ga0315315, IMG submission 203699) | Ammonia-oxidizing marine archaeal communities from Monterey Bay, California, United States - M1 40m 3416 | ecosystem: Environmental > Aquatic > Marine > Intertidal zone | place: USA... | reverse complement strand
CTGATGGATCTGTAATAAAGTCAGAGATATTGGATCATGCTAGAATGAACAAACCTGGACAAGGTTTTTATAAAGTGTTGGCGGAAAGCGCATTAAGAGCTATAAGACTTTGTCAACCTTTAAGAGTACCATCGACAGGCTATGATAGATGGAAAGATTTGCAATTAAATTTTGACGCAAGAGAAATGTTGGAAGGATAAATGTTTATTAGATTATTATTATTATTATTATTATTTCCATCAATTTCAAATGCTTTGATTGAAGTAGATATTACAAGAGGCAATCTAAACCCTCTTCCTGTAGCAGTTTCACCACTGTCTATTGATGAAGACTCAAGAAAAAATTTTAAAGATATCTTAAAAAAAGAAAATATTGGTTCAGAAATTTCGATTGTAGTTGAAAATAATCTCAGACAATCAGGCTTGTTTAACCCATTAAATAAAGATGCTTTTCTTCAAAAACCAGATATTGCAAACTTAAAACCAAGATTTGAAGATTGGAGTTTAATTAAAGCACAAGCTTTAATTACTGGTAGAGTAAACTTTGTTGATGATAAATTGAGAGTTGAATTCCGATTGTGGGATGTGTTAGCAGGAAAAGAAATGATGGCACTAGCATTTACTACAGTTCCAAATAATTGGAGGCGAGTTGGACATATAATTACAGATAAGGTTTACGAACGTTTAACTGGTGAAAAAGGATATTTTGACACAAGAATAATTTATGTTGCTGAAGAAGGGCTCAAAACAAATAGAATTAAAAAATTAGCAATAATGGATCAAGATGGTTTTAATAATAAATTTTTAACTTTAGGTAATGAACTAGTTTTAACACCTAGATTTAATCCAACTAATCAAATGGTAACTTATCTTTCTTATTTTAGAAATTTACCGAGAGTGTACCTACTTGATATTGAAACAGGAGTACAAGAAGTTGTTGGTGATTTTCCAGGAATGACTTTTGCACCTCGTTTTTCTCCAGATGGAAAAAAGATAATAATGAGTTTTGCTAAAGATGGTAATTCTGATATTTATACAATGAATCTTGAAAATAGAATTGTAGAAAAAATTACAAATCATCCCTCTATAGATACTTCTCCTTCATATTCACCTGATGGAAAATATATTTGTTTTAATTCTGACCGAAGTGGATACCAACAAATCTATGTAATGAAAAGTAATGGAGAAAATGTAAAAAGGATTTCATTTGGAAGAGGCTTGTATGGAACACCTGTCTGGTCCCCACGAGGAGATTTGATTGCTTTTACAAAACTTCATAAAGGAAAATTTTATATAGGAGTTATGCGAACAGATGGATCTGGAGAAAGATTGTTAACAGAAAATTTTTATCAAGAGGCACCTTCATGGTCGCCAAATGGAAGAGTTTTGATTTTTTACAGAGAAACAAAAACGAACAGTAAAGGAGAGGGTTTTACAGCTAAATTATGGTCAATAGACTTAACAGGTTACAATGAGCGCATGGTTCTTACAGAAACTGATGCTTCAGACCCATCATGGTCATCTTTATTGAGCAATTAATTAAGGAATTAATCAAATTAGCTTGATTTTTAGACTTGAAACATCTAATTAGTTGTGAAAAGGTAAGTTATACATAAATAGGATCAAGGAGCAAAAATGAAATTAATCAAAATTTTAAAAAATAGTTTTTTAGTATTATTAGCATGTTTAGCTTTAAGTGCTTGTGCAACTAAAAAAGTATCAACACAAATTCAAGGTGATGTTTATACAGGAACTGATACTGTTGAGTATTTAGCATCAGGAGTTCCAGATAGAGTTTTCTTTGCAACAAATGAATCAGTACTAACTACAGCATCTAGAGAAACTTTAAGAAAACAAGCAACATGGTTAAGAAAAAATTCTAAAATCACAATAGTGCTTGAAGGCCATGCAGATGAAAGAGGCACTAGAGAATACAACTTAGCATTAGGTGAAAGAAGAGCAAATGCAGCTAAAGACTATCTAATGACTTATGGTATATCTTCAGACAGAATATCTGTATTAAGTTATGGAAAAGAAAGACCTGTAGACTCAGGATCAAATCCTTTAGCTTGGTCTAAAAATAGAAGATCAGTTTCAGTAAAAGCTAATTAATTTAAAATTTTAAAGACCCTGGAAATACCAAAAATTCCAGGGTCTTTTTTTTGCCATCATTATAATTATTAATATTAAATATGTTTTCTTATAAAAAATTTTTTAATATCAAAATAACAATTATATTTGTTTTTTTTTCTAGTGTATCTCTAGCTGACAATCATAATATGTATGAAATTTTAGAGCTAATCCAAAAAGATCTCAAAACACTTGAAAAAGCAGTTTATTCAGAGTCGACGAATATAGATAATAATTCTCAAAGCAATCTATCTATGAGTGATAATTCAGAGGATGTTTTAACAAGACATTTATTAAAACTATCTGATATAGAAAATCAATTTCAGCAGTTGACTAATAGATTTGAGGAAATTAATTTTAAATTAGATAAACTTTCATCGAGGCTTTCAAAAATACAAGCTGACAATCAAATTAGATTTCAAGATATTGAAAGCTTCTTAAATTCAACAGATAGTGAAAATAAAATATCATTAAAAACAAAATCTAAATCAAAAAAAAAAGAATTGCCTGGCAGTTCAGAGCCACAGGATTTAGGGTCAATTTCTTATAAAGATACGTCTACAAATGAACAAGAACAACAAACTCAATCAATAGAAAGTACTGCCACAATAATAACAGAAACTTTTCAATCTGAAGAAAAAATACTTCCAGACGCAACTGAGGAAAAACAATATGAATTTGCAACTAGTTTTTTGAAGGTTGGAGATTATAGTACAGCCGAAAGAGCATTTAGAGAATTTGTAATCACTAATCCCGAGCATGATTTAGCTGGTAACGCACAATTTTGGTATGCAGAAACATTTAGAATAAGACAACTTTATACAGATGCAGCTTCTGCTTATCTAGAAGGTTATCAAAAATATCCTAAAGGAGAAAAAGCACCTATTAATTTATTAAAGCTTGGAGTATCAATGGTTCAAATTGGAGAAAAAAGTCAAGGCTGTAAAATGATTGAAGGAGTTGAAAAACAATATCCCGATGCAAATCAGTCTGTACTTCAAAAAGCAAAATATGAATCAAAAAAATTTGAGTGTCAGAAACAAGACTCATAAAAGAATCTCTGGTTATCTAAAAGATAAAAAAATATTTCAGATATATAAAAGTTTTGAAAAATCAATTAACATTTCTGAGGATTTTGCGGTAGCAGTTTCTGGAGGCCCTGACAGTCTATCACTAGCTTTTTTAGCAAAGAACTTTGCAATAAAAAAAAAATTAAAAGCTAAATTTTATACTGTTGATCATAAACTAAGATCAGACTCATCGACAGAAGCACATTCGGTAAAAAAAATATTAAAAAAGATTGATATTGATTGTAAAATTTTAAATTGGCATGGTAAGAAACCTAACTCCAATATTCAGTCGTTAGCAAGAAATAAAAGATATTCACTTTTATTCAATGAATGTAAAAAAAATAAAATATCAAACCTTTTACTGGGCCATCATTTAGATGATCTATTTGAAAATTTTTTTATAAGATTTCTAAGAGGTAGTGGACTAAAAGGCTTAATATCTTTTGATAAAAAATCAATAAATAATAAAAAAGATATAAATATTTTACGACCTTTACTAGATTTTGAAAAAAAAGATCTAATTTATTTATCAAAAAAAGTTTTTGACTTTTTTATAAATGATCCATCTAATACAGATGACAACTTTAAAAGAGTAAGAGTTAGAAATTTTCTGAGTTTTCTTGAAAAAGAAGGATTTGATAAAAAAAAATTTTTACTAACTATTAATAATTTGAAAGATTCAGATGCAACGATTAAATATTATATAAAATATAATATTGAAAAAAATAGTATTTATTCAAAAAAGAAAAATACAGCCATCTTAAATAAAGAGTTTTTTTATCAATCCCATGAAGTAACATTTAGATCTTTTTCCAATGTTATTGGTCTAATAGGAAAAAAATACTATCCAGTTAGAGGCAAAAGTATAAATAAGATAATTTCAAAAATTCTTTCTGACTCTTTAACCAAGGTTACTCTAGGAGGGTGTTTTATTGAAAAAATAAACCAAAGTATAATCATTTCTATAGAAAATTAGCTTTGTATCTAAAATTTGTAACAATTTGACACTTGTTTAATTTGTAATAATTCTTATCTTATCCTTATGAATATAAAAAATCTTGCCATGTGGGCTGTTATAGTTTTTTTAACTATTGGTTTGTACAATATGTTTAAAAACCCGCAATCAAATGCAAGAAACAATAATCAAATTATATTTTCAGAATTTTTGACGGCCGTAGAAAATGGTGAAGTAGTTAAGGTAGAAATTCAGGGTAATAATATTAAAGGTGTTTTATCAAATGGAAACAATTTTAATACGTATTCCCCAAATGATCCAAACTTAATTGAAAAACTGTCATCGATGGGTGTAAGTATATCTGCTGCACCTTTAGAAGATAAAATGCCATCGTTATTTGGAATTTTAGTATCTTGGTTTCCAATGTTGTTACTTATTGCGGTGTGGATTTTTTTCATGCGACAAATGCAAGGGGGTAAGGGCGGAGCCATGGGATTTGGAAAATCTAAAGCAAAAATGATGAATGAATTAAAAGGCAGAGTAACCTTCAATGATGTAGCTGGCGTAGAAGAAGCAAAAGAAGAAGTTGAAGAAGTTGTTGAATTTTTAAAAGATCCAAAAAAATTTAGCAGGTTGGGTGGTAAAATTCCAAGAGGATGTTTGTTAGTTGGACCTCCTGGAACTGGTAAAACTTTACTTGCTAGGGCTATAGCTGGTGAAGCTGGAGTTCCGTTTTTCACAATTTCTGGTTCAGACTTTGTTGAAATGTTTGTTGGTGTTGGAGCTTCACGAGTTAGAGATATGTTTGAACAAGGAAAAAAACATTCACCATGTATAATATTTATCGATGAAATTGATGCAGTTGGAAGAAGTAGGGGGGCTGGTCTTGGAGGCGGTAACGACGAAAGAGAACAAACATTAAATCAGTTATTAGTCGAAATGGATGGCTTTGATACAAATGAAGGTGTCATTATTATTGCTGCAACGAATAGACCAGATGTTCTAGATCCTGCATTATTGAGACCTGGTAGATTCGATAGACAAGTAGTTGTTTCAAACCCAGATATAATTGGTAGAGAAAAAATTCTTAAAGTTCATGTAAAAAAAATTAAGATGGCACCAGATGTAAATTTACGAATTGTTGCGAGAGGAACTCCAGGCTTTTCAGGTGCAGACCTTGCAAATTTAGTTAATGAAGCAGCTTTACTTGCTGCTAGAAAGAATAAAAGGATAGTTACTTTAAATGAATTTGAAGAAGCTAAAGATAAAGTGATGATGGGTGCGGAAAGAAGATCCATGGTAATGACTGAAGAAGAAAAAACTTTAACCGCTTATCATGAAGCAGGACACGCTATAGTAACAATAAATGAAGATGCTGCTTATCCTATTCATAAAGCAACGATCATTCCAAGAGGCAGAGCACTAGGTATGGTTATGCAACTACCAGAGAGAGACGAACTCTCACAAACAAGAGAGCAACTCCATGCACAGCTAGCAATAGCAATGGGAGGAAGAGTTGCTGAAGAGATTATATTTGGAGACAACAAAGTAACAACTGGAGCGTCAAGTGACATTGAACAAGCAACAAAAAGAGCAAGAGCAATGGTTATGAAAGCGGGTTTAAGTAAAGAATTGGGACCAGTTGCATATGGAGAAAATGAAGAAGAGGTATTTTTAGGTAGATCTGTTGCAAGACAGCAAAACATGTCTGAAGAGACTGCTAGAAAAGTTGACTCAGAAATAAGAAAAATCGTAGATAAAGGATATGAAAGAGCAAGAAAAGTTTTAACCGAAAAAATAGATGATCTACATAAATTAGCTAAAGCTCTTTTAACCTATGAAACCTTATCGGGTGAAGAAATTGAAAATTTGATAAATAAGAATATTTATCCAGAGAATAAAGGTGATTTAAAAGTTGAAGATGAAGATAAAGGATCAGCTTTAGGCTCAATGGGACTTAAGCCAAAAATAGTACATTAACAGAAAATGAAAAAATATTACACAAGAGTGTGTAATTTTTATTACGGTAAAAAATCAGCTAAGCTAATTAAACAAAAAAAGACTCTTCCTTTAAAAGGAAATAAGGAAATTTCATTTGATCAAATAGAAATTATAACTAGAAAATCAAAAAAAATAATTAATATCAAAGATGTAAAAAAACTATCTAAATCTCTAAAAAAAATAATTCAAAACGACATTAGAATTGTTACCAAAAAAGATAAAAAATTCTCAAATTTAAATTTTAAAAAAGTCCCAAATATAATGGGAGTGCTAAATTTGACACCAGATAGCTTTTCCGATGGAGGTAGATTTAACAAAAAAAATAAAGGAATAAATCACGCAATTAATTTATTCAAGTCAGGAGCTGATATTATAGATGTTGGTGGAGAGTCTACTAGGCCTGGCTCTAAAAATATCAATAGCAAACAAGAATGGAATAGAATACGGGGAGTATTAAAAAGTATAAATAAAAAAATTACACTATCACTCGATACAAGAAAATCTGATATTATGGAAAAAGGCATTAAGGCCGGAGTTAAACTCATTAATGATATTTCAGGATTAACTTATGATGAAAAAACAATTAAGATCTTAAAAAAATATAATATACCATTTGTAATTCAACACTCTCAAGGAATTCCAGAGACTATGCAAAAAAATCCAAAGTACAAAAATGTATTATTAGATGTTTACGATTTTTTTGAAAAAAAAATCCAATTAGTTAAAAAAAATGGAATAAATCATAATAATATCATAATTGATCCAGGTATAGGTTTTGGAAAAAATTTGAAACATAATATGAACTTAATTAGCAACATTTCTATTTTCCATAGTTTAGGTTTTCCTGTATTGCTTGGTCTCTCTAGAAAAAGATTTATTAAAGATTTGTCTGGAAAAAATGACACGAAAGGAAGATTAGGTGGAACTGTTAGTTCCTCAATATTTGCTATGATGCAGGGAGTTCAAATTTTAAGAACACATGATGTAAATGAATTAATACAAAGTATAAAAGTTTTTAATAATTTATTTAAGAATTGATGACAAAAAAATATTTTGGTACCGATGGAATTAGAGGAATTGTAAATAGTAGAAATATTAATGGTAACATGTTTTTTAAGTTTGGCTTAGCAGCAGGAACCTTTTTTAAAAATCAAAAAAAAAATAAACAAACAGCTATTATCGCAAAAGACACAAGATTGTCGGGTTATACATTGGAACCAGCACTTGTATCTGGCTTAACATCAGCAGGAATGCATGTTTATACATTAGGGCCTTTGCCAACAAACGGCCTTGCTATGCTTACAAAATCTATGAAGGCTAATATGGGAATTATGATAACTGCATCTCATAATCCTTATCAGGATAATGGTTTAAAACTATTTGGTCCAGATGGTTTAAAATTATCAGATAAAATTGAAAAAAAAATAGAAAATTTAATTGATAAAAAAATAGATAGTCAGTTATCTACACCAAAAATTTTAGGAAGAGTCAAAAGATTAGAGAATGGAAATGAAAAGTATATTAAAATTCTCAAAAAAAACTTTCCTAAAAGTTTTAGTTTACACGGATTAAAAATTGTTATCGATTGTGCTAATGGGGCAAGCTATAAATCTGGCCCAGTTTTATTGAAATCACTGGGTGCTAAAGTGATCTCAATTGGAGTTAATCCTAATGGATTAAATATTAACAAAAAATGTGGATCAACTTTTCCAGAAAAAATTAGATCAATTGTAAAAAAAAATAAGGCACATATTGGCATATCTTTAGATGGCGATGCTGACAGAATAATCATGTGTGATGAAAAGGGAGATACGATTGATGGAGATCAAATTATTGCTGCGTTAGCATCCAGGTGGAAAAATAAAAAAATGTTGCGTGGAGGTGTCATTGGAACCTTAATGTCAAATTATGGTTTAGAAAATTTTTTTAAATTAAAAAAAATTAAATTTATCAGAGCAAATGTTGGTGACAGGTATGTAAAAGAAAAAATGCAAAAACACAATTTTAATTTAGGTGGTGAACAATCTGGCCATATTATATTAGGAAAATTTGCCACAACAGGAGATGGCTTGCTAGTTGCACTTGAAGTTTTGTTTGCATTAAAAAAAGGAAGAAAAGCCAGTAAATTTTTTAATGTTTTTAAAAAAACACCTCAAATTTTAAAAAATATAACAGTAAAAGACAAGAATATTATTAATAAGGTTGATGTTAAAAATGCAATAAAGATTGCAAACAACTTAATGAAAGGGAAAGGAAGAATGTTGGTAAGAAAATCTGGAACGGAGCCAAAGATTAGAATAATGGGAGAAAGTGAAGATAAAAAACTACTTTTAAAATGTATTAATTTAATAAGAAAAAAAATTAAGTAATTTGAAACCTAAATCAAAAGTCTTAATTATAGCAGGTTCAGACTCATCAGGAGGAGCAGGTATCCAAGCCGACATAAAAACGGTTACTACTCTTGGATCTTATGCTATGACAGCAATCACTGCAGTGACAATTCAAAACAGCACAGGTGTTAAGTCTATAATTCCAATTGATCCTAAGGAAATATCTAATCAAATTGAATTTACTTCTGGGGACATTAAGCCTGATGCTGTGAAAATTGGAATGTTGCACTCAACAGGAGTTATAAAATCTGTAATTAATTCAATAAAAAATATAAAAGTAAAAAAAATAATTTTAGACCCAGTTATGGTTTCAAAGGGTGGTACTAAATTAATTAATAGTTCAGCAATTAAATTATTAAAAAATAAATTGATGAAAAAAGTAAGTTTAATAACACCTAATATTCCTGAAGCTGAAGTACTAACTGATCTTAAGATAAAGAATAAAGACGATATGATTAATGCTGGGAACTTATTAATTAGATTAGGTGCTAAAAATGTTTTGATAAAAGGAGGTCACTTAAAATCAAAATTTGTATATGATATTTTCATTAATAAAAAAGAAATTAAAATTATTAAGAGCAAAAGAATTACAACCAAGAATACACATGGAACTGGCTGTACCCTATCTTCAGCTATTACCACTTTTTTTTCATGTGGAAAAACCCTAAAGAAATCTTGTGAGCTAGCAACTAAATATGTAAATAATTCAATAGGGTCAAAGCTAGATTATGGAAAGGGTCGTGGTCCAATTAACCACTTAAGTTCAATTTTAATAAATAAGAAATTTAGATAATGAAAAATGTAGTTGTTGTTGGTTCTCAATGGGGAGATGAAGGAAAAGGAAAGATTGTTGATTGGTTATCAGACCAGGCAGATGTAGTTATTCGTTTTCAAGGAGGACATAATGCTGGGCATACATTAGTGATAGATGGAATTACTTATAAATTAAGATTGCTACCTTCTGGAATTGTTCGTAAAGACAAAATTTCAATTATTGGTAATGGTGTTGTTGTAGACCCTTGGGCGCTATTGGATGAAATTAATGAGATTAAGTTAAAAGGTGTTGATGTTAATGTAAGTAATTTTATAATTTCTGAGTCAGCAAATTTAATTTTACCTTTTCATAAAGAAATGGATGAAATAAGAGAAGATGCTGCAGGCAAAAGCAAAATAGGAACTACAAGAAGAGGAATAGGCCCCGCTTATGAAGACAAGGTTGGAAGAAGATCAATAAGAGTAATGGATTTGAGATCTGAGAGCAATCTTGACCATAGATTAGAAACAGTATTACTTCATCATAATGCTATTAGAAAGGGTTTGGGTAAAAAGATATTTGAGAAAGAAAAACTTAAAAAAGATCTTTTAAAATTAGCTCCAGAAATACTAAAATTTTCTCAACCAGTTTGGTTGAGAATTGATGAATTTAAAAAGCAAAAAAAAAAAATATTATTTGAAGGAGCACAAGGAATTTTATTAGATGTAGATCACGGAACATATCCATTTGTGACATCTTCAAATACTGTAGCTGCAAGTGCGGCAACTGGAACGGGGTGCGGACCAAATTCTATAAATTATGTACTTGGTATTACAAAAGCTTATACCACAAGAGTTGGTGAGGGTCCTTTTCCAACTGAATTAACAGATAGTACGGGGGAGCTACTTGGTTCAAGAGGAAAAGAATTTGGAACAGTTACAAGTAGAAAAAGAAGATGCGGCTGGTTTGATGGTGTTTTGGTGAGACAAACAATTAAAATTTCAGGAATTGATGGTATTGCCTTAACTAAATTAGATGTATTAGATGAATTAGATGAAATTAAAATTTGTATTGAATATGATCTAGATGGAAAAAAATTAGATTATCTTCCAGCTGCTGTCGAAGATCAATTAAAAATAAAACCAATCTACAAAACTTTTCCTGGATGGAAAACCCCAACTAACGGGATTAAAAATATTGAAGCGCTTCCAGAAAATGCTAAAAAATATGTATATGCTTTAGAGGATTTTATTGGA
>Ga0315315_10006813_pt1 | contig 10556 bp, 10 predicted proteins | sample M140m3416metaG_FD_203699 | JGI IMG/M metagenome (GOLD analysis project Ga0315315, IMG submission 203699) | Ammonia-oxidizing marine archaeal communities from Monterey Bay, California, United States - M1 40m 3416 | ecosystem: Environmental > Aquatic > Marine > Intertidal zone | place: USA... | reverse complement strand
ATATTCGTAAAGGGGTCACACCTAGATCAATCATGGCTCTTCGCTTCCCCTATCTCATTTTTGACTTTGACGGCACGCTAGTTGAAAGCGCTGTAGGCATGACAGCGTGCATGAACCAGTTGATGGCCGAATTGGACCGTCCCTCTTTGGAAGTGCAACAAGTTGCCTACATGGTTGGCGAAGGCATCCAAGTTACAGTACACCGTGCAATGAAAGCCACGGGCCATGTGCCTGATGATTTGGAGACCCATGTGGACCGGTTTAAAGCTCTTTATTACGCTCAGCCGATTGATAAAACTCCACTTTATCCGGGCGTCACGGAAACCTTGGAGCGTTTGACCGCAGATGGTTATGTTATGGGGCTCTGCACGAACAAGGTTTACGATGCCACTGTGCGATTATTGGAAGGCCTCGACATCGCACGCTTTTTCAAAACTGTTGCCGGTGGCGACACTTATCCCGTACGCAAACCCTATCCTGGTCATCTGGAAGGAGTGCTTGAAGCAATCGGCGGCACCAAAGACCAGACGGTTATGATCGGCGACAGCGTCAATGACATCGGATGTGCGAAAGCTGCAAACGTGCGCTCTATAGCGGTTACCTACGGTTATACAAAAACACCGCCCGCGGAGTTTGGCGCTGACCGGTTAGTCGATCATTTTGGTGAGATTCCGGACGTGCTTGCAGCGCTCCGTTAATCGGCCTTTATAACCGTTCCGCCTTGTTCCAAACGAGTTAAATAAATACGAATATTGCCGAATTTATAGGTAGCTTCGAATTTTACCGGCAGCACCGGTACACCCTCGGCAGGCCTTGCAAACCACACCTCTGGTGCTCCCTTTGTATCCGTTACGAGCCTGCTTTTGTCCCAAAAGCCTCGAATGCGCTCAATGGCCATAGCACAGCGACGCGCAGACCCACTAAATATCGATGACGAATTTTTCGGAAGATCCTCAACCACGTCATGCGTAAAGCCAAGATCGTAGCGACGGCGCCCGTCAAACACTCGATAGATTCCGGGGCATTTTCTAATTTTCTCCATCGTTAGCATGAGCCTCAGTGCCATGCTCAGCGGATCAACAGTGTTGTCAATCAATGTAACGGGCACTTCCTTGTTTTCGACCTCGCTAGGCGGAGGCATTAGTTCCTTAACGATCGGTGACGCATCGGAATATTCCAACCGAGTGTTGCGGTCTTTGTCATTCCAATTGGCGTTCATTCTAAAGGTCCGGGGGACCAAACCTCCGTCCTGGCGCATTCCTTCCGAAACAGCTTTATTCCGCCAATAAAAGAACCAATTGGCGAAACCTTCGGTCGTTCCTTTTGTCACCACCTGATAATGACCATCCTCAAGGTGCAACTCCACGTCAGCAGACATAATATAAAGCGGGCCTAAAAAGCCCTCATAGGAGAGCCTGACCCGAGCGGACGGTATCTCGGCAGAGATCGCCCACGAGAAAGGCATCACCAGGAAGACCGACAAAAGAATAATCAAAAATCGAAATCTCATACGCATCACGATAGAGCGCGTTCCTTCTTCGATCAAATAATTACGATGTTAGAAATATCGGAGACGCCCCCAGCCTAATATTTTTCTAGTTCGATCACCTCATCGTCCATTTGGAATCGGGTTAAATGGATCCGAAAGCTGCCGAAACTGGAATACGCCGCAAACTTGACCGGCACCGCAGGTGCGCCTTCAAGTGGGGATGCCATCCATAAGGTCGGGGCCAATAACGGCGTTCCGGCTTTGGTGCTTTTTTTCCAAAACCCTGCGATCCGTTTGAGCTCTATAGCACAGGTTTGCGCTTCGCCACTATAGATAGCCGAACTATGCTCCTGGAGTTCATCGGTAACACCATGAAAGATGTTCATGTCGTAGCGACGTCGCCCATCGAACACGCGGAAATTGCCCTCGCAGCCGCCACCGCTCGCCATTCCCAACACGAGGTTTGCGGTCATCGTTAATGGATCCACCGTATTGCCGCGCAGATTTTCCGGAACAGGGTCACGCTTGGCGCTGTCCGATGGCGGTTCGAGTTTCGCAACGATTGGATTTTTATTCTCATATCGCAGTTGAACAATTTGATTGCGGTCATTCCAGTGAGATTCTACCCGGTGGTGTGTCGGCGTAAGTACAGCTTCCTCCCGGCGGCCTTCTGTCTTCACATGACTCGTCCAAGAAAACATCCAAGCGGCGAAGCCTTCCGTCTTACTATTGGTCGCTATACTGTATTGACCATCCTTGAGTTCCATCTCCACCTCGGCGGACATCACATAGAAAGAACCAGCGTAAGCATCGTATGCCAACTTAACAGAGCGAGGCAGACCTGGAGTATCCGCCCAGCTCGCCATTGGCAGCGTCATCAGAATAAAAGAAAATATGAGAATCAATCTGGAAAGCATGCAAGCACAATAGTCTGGAATGGACGCAAATCAAGCCACCATTGCGGTCTAGCGGGCTGAGCGTTAACGTGCATCAAATCCGTGCAAACCCGACGTGAGCAAGAAAATGACCGCGAGCTTTAGACAGTTACTTGATGATTTAAAATCTTCCGGTGAATTGGTGGAAATCAATAAACAGGTGGATATTCGTTACATTGCAGCGTTGGTAGACCAGTCGGATAAGGCCCTCCTCTTCAAGAATGTCGAAGGATACGACATCCCCGTTGTATCCGGCCTCACAAATAGCCGCGACCGGCTCGCCATTGCCATGGGGTGTGATTTCAGCGCCGTCGAAGCGAAAGTACGGGCCGGATTGGATCACGCTATCGAACCAACAACGGTAAAGAATGCGCCTATCCGGGACGTCTTTGTGAAAGGTGAAGATGTAGATTTATTTAAATTGCCGGTCCCGCTTTTCTCAGTCTTGGATGGTGGCCCCATGATTACAGCGGGCATTACGCTTTCCCGCGACCCAGACGGAGAGCATGAGAACATCAATGCTGGTGTATATCGCTATCTGGTGCGTGAGAAAAACCTCACCGGCATCGATATCGTGACCCCTAACAATTTGCACCGCTATGCCAAGAAAGCTTTCGCCAAAGGGGTGCCATTGCCGATTTCGATTAATATCGGCACGCACCCTTATGAACTCATCGCCTCGACCTACAAGGCAGCCATCGGCACGAGCGAACTTGGCATCGCTGGCGGTATGCGCGGTGAAAGCTTAGGGTTAGCCAGATGTGAAACAATAGATATGCCCTGCATTGCGGATGCGGAAATTGTTCTGGAGGCAGAAATACTACCTACTGGCTGGACACAACCGGAAGGTCGGTTCGGCGAATTTACCCGTCTCATGGGAGGGCTGCATTGGAATCCGCAAGTACGCATTAAGGCCATCGCGCACCGTAAGGACCCAATTTATTATGCCTTGCACATGCCATGGGAAAACATCTGGCCCTCCAGTCCTATTTATGAGGCCGCTGTACGCCGTGTCGTTAAGGAAGCCGGCGTGCAAGCAACGGCGGTCAACATCACGCCGGGCGGTTGTTGTCATTGGCACGCCGTTGTCGCCATCAAGCCGCATCCTGGCGATGGCAAAAACGCCTTAATGGCAGCACTTTCGGTGGCCGACATGAAACACGCAGTCGTGGTGGATGAAGACATCGATGTTTTTGACGGTACAGACGTGGAATGGGCTATTGCTACACGCGTGCAAGCAAGCCGAGATGTGATGATCGTCTCCGGTGCACGCTCCAAACCACTCGACCCCAGCTTGCCTTATGTCCCAGGCAAAGTACCGGTGACCGACAAGATGGGCATCGACGCAACTATTTCCGACGATGTGCCCCGCGAACGTTTCCACCGCATCTCTTATGCCTATGCGGACCAAGTCTCGCTTGCAGACTATGTGGGAACCGCGGAATCCGCAAAACGCATCCCCAAAGAGGCTGATCCCGATCCGTCGCAGCTGGCCGATGCGATCCTTGCAGAAATTACCCAAACACCGAAACACTTCGCGGCGCTCACAGAGTTATTCGGCCAGGACGGATTTCAATCAGTCGCCCGCGCCCTGGGATTACTCCATGCAAGCGGTGATCTATGGCAGGATGCTGAGGGGCGCTATTGCCTTAGAGGGTCTGAATTTGCCGCAACGCCGCCGGGCCAAAAATAAAGTCTATGTCGTTACCCAACTAAGACGCTCGGTCAAAAAATTCCTTACGCTGTAAGAACCTTACAAAGCAGGGTCGACAATTATTTTTCCGAACACCTCTCGGTCTTCGATAACGCGCATTGCTTCCGGCACTTCATCAAGCCCATAAGTCTTATCAATGGGCACCGTCATTTTACCCTCAGCAATGTAACCAAGCAGCGCGGTCAAATCTTCCACTTCCCAGCTATTAGAGCCAAGGATATCGAATTCGAAAGACCAGATATAACGAAGGTCCGTCTTCGGGTCGTATCCGGCAGTGGCACCACAAGTGAGCATTTTGCCACCCCGTCGCAAGACCCGCATGCATTTGGTCCAGGTGTCACCGCCAGTGAAATTCACCGCCATGGTGACACCACCCTTATATTCGCGCCGGTGAGGCTTGGTATACATTTCCCAAATCTTTTTGACGAAATCGTCTTCCTGATAATTGATGCCGTGATCAGCCCCCAGGCCCTTTAGTTTCGCGAGCTTCTCTTCACTCGATGAACACACCACAGTTTCCGCGCCCATCATATTTGCAAGCAGCAAAGCACCGGTCCCGACACCCCCGCTTGCGCCCAGTACAAGCACGATATCATCAGCGCAAACCTGGCCCCGTGTGATCATCATCCGATGTGCAGTGCCATAGGCGACAGGCAAGCTCGCGGCTTGGGCAAAAGAAACCCCTTCAGGAATAGCGACCAACTGGTGGGCTGGGCAGGCGCAATATTCCGCCAAACCGCCAGGCATCGTTTCACCAATCAACTTATGTTCAACGCGATTACGTGGGTCAATCAAGACCGCATCACCTACCGACCAGTTAGAAACATCGCTACCGACTTCGGCAATTTCACCAGCCACATCGAGTCCGGCAATAATGGGAAATTCTAACGTAATCCCCGGCATACCGCGGCGTGTGAAAATATCGTGGTAATTCAGCGATGTTGCCTTGACCGCTACCACCACACCGTCCGTCGGACAAGTTGGATCTGGAAAATCCGTTTCCACCTGAAATTTATCGAGACCGCCATGTTCGCGAAGAACGCTTGCCCGCATGATCTTTAATCCTTCTTGATTAGCGTGTTGTTTCAGCCGGAGTAATAAACGCCCCGGCCGCTAGCCAATAATCTCCCGTCACCGTCAAAAATCTCTGCTTCCGCCGTACAGAACGATCCGCCGAGCTTAATAACGCGGGCCTTCGCCGTTAATTCCCCTTGCATGGCCGGGCGGTGATAGTCGACCCGCATATCGATGGTCGGTAACGGTCGTCCCAACTTAGCAGCTAAGGCATAATCTGCCGCCACGTCGATGACCGTGGCCAAAATGCCACCATGACTGTAGCCGCGCTCCGCATTAACAACGAACTCCTCGCGCCAGCCGACCGATACGACAATGCCTTCTTCCGTCAGATCTTTAACGTTAAGATTGAGCCATTTATGGAAAGGTGCCTGGCGAATTCGTTCCTGCAATTCGTCCTTTTTCAACTTATTTTCAGGCATCCAGCCCCTCCCCTTCATTCTCTGCAATGCGCCGCAACGCAGCTTGATCAATCTTATTGGTGCCACTCAGTGGAAAATCTTCAACGAAAAACACCTGGCGAGGATGTGCATACGCCGGCCCCTTGGCTAAGGCATACTGTTTTACACTTTCTTCGTCCACCGGCGCGCCTATTTCTAATTTCAAAAATGCTACTGGCACTTGACCGCGCCGTTCGTCGTCAAACGGCAGCACAACGGCTTGAGCGATAGCCGGATGGCGCTCTAACAGCAAAACCACTTCACTAGGGAAAACATTTTCCCCGGAACAGGTGAACATATCGTCTACCCGGCCGACAAAATAAAGCCAACCGTCCTCGTCTTCTCGCAAAATATCGCCGGTGCGAAACCAACCGTTCTGAAACTTCTCTGCTGTGGCGTCTGGTAGATTGTGATAACCGAGGGCCACACCAGGATTGCGCACAATCAACTCGCCTTGCTTGTTGTGCGGACCTCCGTCAAAGAGGTAATCGCATTGCGGCAGAGGGTACCCGACAGAGCCCAAAGGCCTTTCCTTCCCTTCTGGGTGGAACCAGCCCACCATCAAAGGGCCACCTTCTGTAATACCGTAATTGTATTGTACCTGGGCATTGGGGAATGTTTCGTGAATGCGCTCAATCAATCGATCGGATGCCGGTGCGGAGCCCATAGAGACCGTCGTTACGGAACTAAGGTCCAGGCTCTCAACCAAGTCCGTTTGTGCCATCATCATATAGAGCATGGTCGGCACACCGGTCATCATCGTAATCCTGTGATCGTGAATTGCTTGCAATGCCTGACGTGCATCAAAGCGCGGCAAGGTGATTAGAGTCGCGCCTGGTAGTAAGGCAGTTTTTATAGCGACCAACGCGTTCTTATGAAAAAACGGCGCTGAAATCAAAATGCGTTCGTCCGCGGAGAGGCGCCGGTGCTCGACCAGTATCCGCGCTGCCCATTGCTGGCCCTCATGAGTGAGATAGACGCCTTTTGGCTTTCCCGTTGTGCCCGACGTATAGGGCAGGCCGCAAAGATCGGTTTCACTGACCTCGAACGCATCGAATGCGCCCGGATTGAGAAACTTTGCGTACCCATCGTCAAAGCAAATTCCAACAGCGTCATCCGGCAGCAAATTCTGGTTGGTACTATCGACGAAATTCACCTTCGTTGCCGCATCATCCAAAATATAGTGCACGGCCTCCGGTGACAGTTTTACATTTATCGGAACGGGGACAGCCCCCGCCCGCATGATACCGAAAAATACTTCGATGAACTCAACCCGGTTTAGCGACAGAATACCAACCGTATCGCCGGGTATAATACTCATAGAAAGAAGGCCTGATGCGACCGCATCCGCGCGAGCATTTAGCTCTTTATAAGACCGAATAATCGGATTAGCCGAGTCTATTAAATCGATAACCGCCGGATTTTCCCGTTCCAAATTATCCGCAAACAATATGCCGAGATTCTCGGTCATGCCTATAATTACGCCCCTTAATACGGCTTTTTGATGTTGCGTTTTCTTTAGCCGCCACGTTGAATGCAGGGCAAACCCTAATCTATCGCTCTTATAAGGTCTAGAAATTTGCCACATCCTCTAAACCATTGGGCTGACGCACAATTACCCGATTCGGGCGACATTTTTATTGATCATATCGCGTTTTTTGTAGACCAAATGCCAGCATCCGCTTTGGCCATGAAACAACTCGGTTTCCAACTCACACCTTATACACCGCAATCGAATGCCGCAGGTCCCGGAAAACCCGATATACTCGTGGGTCTCGCAAACCAATGCATCATGCTGGAACGCGGGTACCTGGAAATTCTCGCCATCCATAAGGAGACCGGCAACCCACTCATCGAACAACACCGCGACGCACTTTCTCGCCATACCGGGCTTCATCTGCTGGCTTTCACCACCGATACGCCCGAACAATTCCACAAGCATTTAGACCACAAGGGGTTCTCTCCACTGCCACCGGTAGCGCTGCGACGCACCGTTGATACTTCAGAAGGCGAGAAAGAGCTTCGCTTTAATGTGCAAAGGATAGCGCTCGGACAAATGCCGGAAGGTCGGGTGCAAGCGTTGAAACATTTGACACCAGATGCCCTTTGGCAAAAGCGTTGGATGTCACATCCCAACGGCGCCACGGCACTGACCGACCTGTTGTTATGTACTGACGACCTTTCCGAAACTGTTGAACGATACGAACGTTTCACAGGCCTTGCCCCTTTTGGGCATAAGAGTGCGTTTATTTTTGTCACCGGACGAGGCCGCCTTACCGTTGCCGACCCGGGATGGATTCTCGACAGGCTCCCCGGAATAGCGCTACCGCCACGTCCTGCCTTTGTCGCCTGCGCACTCGCGGCAAACCTTTCAGATACCCGCCAGCATTTGGATAAGAACGATATCCATTTTGAAACGGTTAACGACCATGGCCTTTGGACTGTCGGGCCACCTGAGCCCGGCGGCATCATCGCCTTTGCCGACGATCTAAACGGTGTAGCGTGGTTACATAATTGAGGTCTAATCTCGCAAGATAATGTCGGCGCTTGACAGCTCCCACCGCTCGCCTTAGAGGTCCTTCCCACCAGACCGCACGCGATCCGGGCGCGTAGCTCAGCGGGAGAGCACCGTCTTCACACGGCGGGGGTCGCTGGTTCAATCCCAGCCGCGCCCACCATTTAAGCCAATGGATAAAAACTTTTTATATCGTGGTTTTTTTCGAATTTATAGCGATATGAATAAAATGCTAACTGGGACGATAGAGGCTGAATTTTTAACATCCGCAAAATTAGAGAGAAAAAACACCCGCTAATCATTCGATAAATTTCTCAAACCGATATTTAAGAATCCGTATTTGAATAGTAATTTCGCTCAATTATCAACCAAATCGCAGAAAGATTAACCGGTCGTAGGGGCGAAGTTCTCTAAGGATATTGATAAAACGGCGCTGCTGTTTCTTGTCCGTTGAATCCCATAGTGTTCGAACGGAATTCAGCGCAGCATCGAAGATGCGGTTGAATTCATCGCTATTCCGGTATTTTTCAGGCGCCTGTTTTCGGCATTTAAGAAGTAGATATTCGTAAACCGATGCCTCCATTTTCACCTTGTTCGTTTCATCCAAATTTTCGAACTTAGGCAGGTTGTGCCGATACGGCCAAACCTTTTTCATTTGAGCGTTCAGCTCGTCAATGCAATCTGCATAGGTATAAATTCCGTTGCGCTGACGAAGGCCAGAGAGCGAATCTCGAATAGGACGTATGGCCTTACGAGCCGCTCGGGGTCCTTCTTTATCCAGCACCGCAAACCCAACCTCGACCACATTCTTAATTTCACCGAAAGTCGACTTCCAGCGCGGGTCGCCCGAAAATGCATCCGGTGCCCTATCGCGCCATTTCTTTTCGATTGCAATCCAGGACGCTTTGAACAACTCAAGCTCAAAAGCGCCTGGGTCAACATTCTTTCGCCGAAAATAGAATAACGCGCTTCGATAGTGAGTAAATGCCTTAGCCACCGCATCGTTAAATGCGCGAAGTTCGTTGGCCTTCACTCGGTCCGCCGCACCAGTTGTCAAGCTTCCTATTAAAAGCCCTGCCACAACGGGAATGATCCAGTTCCGCCTAACGCCCATATTCACCTCCCGCAAAATATTTAAGAACCGGTTCCAACAAAAAAGCTTATCCTATATGTTCAATTGTTTGAATGTGAAGAAAGGTTTTCTTATGCCTACGCGCCTGCTCCGGTGGTCTCAACCCCTGTATCTTTGTGCCGCACTATTTTGTGGGTCGATGGCGTTCGCAAAGGAGCTACCTGAACCGGAAATGACCGATGATGGGCTCTATACGCAACCTTGGTTTCTTAATAATAGTTTTCTTGATCTCAAAGAGGATCACGCAGAGGCAGTTCAACAGGGCAAGACGCTTGTCATTCTGTGGGAGCTTAGAGGCTGCCCCTATTGCAAAGTTCTGCACACAACCAACCTTGTGCGCCCCGAAACCCTCAAGTTTGCGCGCGATAAATTCGTGGTTTTGCAACTCAATTATCTTGGCGGTCGGCCGGTGATCGATTTTGATGGCGAGGAAATCAGCGAAAAGAAACTTGGGAAGAAACACGGTGTACGATTTACCCCTACAATTCAATTCTTCGGCCCCAAGATAAGCACAAAAAAGGGCGCGAAAAATGAGGTCTATCGGATGGCCGGCTATTACAAGCCATTTCATTTCTTGGCCTTACTCGAATATGTCAGCCGCGGTGAATATAAAAATGAACCATTCCGCAAATATCTCGCTGCCAAGGCGAAGGCCATGCAGGCCAAGGGCATAGATGTGAACGCGTGGTAGGGCAAGGAATCGGATATGCAATCTGAATGGCTTAGCGGGCTTTGGGGCGGCTTACTGATTGGTACGGCATCGGCTATATACCTTCTCGCCATCGGGCGCATTGCGGGTATCAGCGGCATCCTTGGCAACTTCGTTAACCCACCAAATCACCAAGACCTAACGCGAAGTGTTTTGTTTGTCGGTGGTATTTTAGTTGGCGCAATCGCCACGCAAGCCGTAACCGGTGCGCCGGGAATCGAGGTTAATCGCTCAATTTCGCTATTGATTATTAGTGGCCTACTTGTTGGTTTCGGCACACGGCTTGGTAGCGGCTGTACGAGCGGTCACGGCGTATGCGGCTTGTCCCGCTTGTCCAAACGATCTCTTCTCGCAACGGCCATATTCATGGCGGCGGCAATTGTTGTCCAAGCCAACCGAGTTTGGGTGGATATGGTGCTATGAAGAATCGATTAATCAACATCATTTGCGGCATTCTTTTTGGAGTAGGCCTCGTGCTCTCCGATATGGTGAACCCGGACCGAGTTCTCGGATTTCTCAATGTGTTTGGCATATGGGACCCAACACTT
>Ga0315315_10006812_pt1 | contig 10556 bp, 9 predicted proteins | sample M140m3416metaG_FD_203699 | JGI IMG/M metagenome (GOLD analysis project Ga0315315, IMG submission 203699) | Ammonia-oxidizing marine archaeal communities from Monterey Bay, California, United States - M1 40m 3416 | ecosystem: Environmental > Aquatic > Marine > Intertidal zone | place: USA... | reverse complement strand
TTTCTTCATCGTGTTCAGTGAGCTCTATGAATGTGAAGTACTGGTCCATTCATAATGAGCATACTGATTTGTATATTTCAGGTCCTGGTAGCGTTCGTACAAGTGAATTTATTGCTGATTCAATGGAGACTAAGAATGCAATTCTGGGGGAAGTAACAAGTGGTACAATTAGCGTTTCACATATGGATGTGCAAAACTGTTCTATAATTTCTTTATCCACATCAAGTTTGTATTTTGATTCTGTGAAGTGCAATGAAGACTTAAACTTGCCTGATGTGAGAACAGTGACATTAGGTGGTCTCATAGTCGCAGATGATAAAATAACAATGGGGGAGTGTGTGATTTCTAAGGGGGTTGGAGTCTTTGGTGGTTTGCATTGTAAAGCAGGTGATCTGAGTGTTTCTGGTGTTGTTTGTAATGGTGAAATGTTCGCAAATACCGTTTCAACTCCTGAACTATCGACAGGAAGTATTTTGAGTGAGACACTTAGTGTCAATGATATAGCATCAAATATCATTGTAGCTGAGAAATCGACATGTGAAGTGCTTTCAACCGGTGGTATGATCGGAGTTGGAACGATAGAGTTTGAATGTAATCAAAATGTCATTAATTTTTCAGAAAATGGTTTCGAATCGAATTTGATAATTTCTGATGTTTTGAGTTGTTCTACTTTGAAATCTGAATCATGTGAGGCGTCAAAAATATCGTGTTCTACGTTTGCAACAAACAGTTTTGAGTCTATTACGGCCAGTGTGACAAGTTTTGTTTCAAAGGAAATAACAAGTGAGAAATGTCATATTGATAGTATTGAGACAAGTAGAATTGATTTGAATGACACATTTTTTGATGTTGTTGATAATGCTTTGAGAATATCAAGCCCATTGGTGGCACCCACTTTGTCAACAAGTTCAGTACGTGTAGAGACCCTGGTTTTTGATGACGAAAAATCAGTCAGCTTATCATCTGAAGGGGATCTACTAGTGACATCGGGTTTGGTGTGTGGGGGTGAGATAAAGAGTGATTCAGCATTTCATGGTAATGTTTCGTGTGCAACTATCGAGTGTGAAACCATGAATTTGAAAAATTGCAGTTTTTCAACAGATCTGTTTGTTGTCAATACAACTGGACCTTCATTTGTATTTGATACAGAGGGTTTGACATTAGATGGCGTGTTGACTTTGTCTAATGATGAAGATAAATTGGTGTTTACAAATGAAATGTTGAAGAATTCTGGAGATTTTTACATATCTTGTTCTAAGTTACATTTGCCAGACACTGACGTGTACAATTTGAGTGTGGGTATGCTGGTGGCTCACGAAATCCGCAGCCCCAGTGGCAGACTGGATGTTGATTGTGATATTGTTTGTAATAATATTTCGGTTTCAAATACGTTTAGTGATTCAGTAGTCTCATCTTCGTTGTCTGCTCAGACAGTGAATACTATTGTAGTGAATTTCGAAGATGCGATAGGTGTGGGTACTATTTCAGGGCAAGGAGCTGAGATTGTTTTTAGAGACTCTGATATTGTATTTAATTCATCTGATTTTTCGATATTGAGTGATACAATGTCGTTTGGTATGGTTTCACAGAATGCAAGTTTTTCAATAGTAGAGAAACATGATAAAGTTGAAATAAATTCTTCTGAAGATGTAATTTTTGAAAAGAATGTCATTGTTCCTGAATTGTCAAGTAATACTGTGACCACTAACACACTTCGTGCTAGTGAGAGTTTGACAATTTCAAGTAATATCCTGGTGCCTCTTCATGTCAGTATTGGCGAATCGTGTGTGATTGAGCACGACCTAGTTGCGGATGGGGTATCGTGTTCTGGCGTAAGAACGAGTTTCATTGACGGTGTTTCAACAATACGAAGTAATGGTTTAGGATTCACTGAGGGTGGAGAAGACTACATGACATTTTCAAGAGAGTCGATAAAGATCGGGTTGAGCAGTGACGATGTCGCCCAGGGGGCCAGGGTGAACATCAAGTCGTTTCCATTCAGAGATGGTATTAGTGTGACTTCTGATGACAAGAGTACTATAAAATTACAGACAAAACGAAATAACAAACGTGGTATGGTGCTTGTGAATGAGGACAATAATGAAGAATGGATGGTAGGTGTAGGAAATTATCCATTTGAGAGGGAAAATACATTTGGGATACATTTCAATGAAGATTCATTTTTGAACATGGACCCTACTAACGAAACAATACTTGTGAAAAAAAACACCATAATGACACAGAGTCTGAGTGTGGGGAGTATGTTTTTGAATGAGTTGAATATGTATGAGTGCACTATTAGTGTTGAGGATGACGACCAGCTGGTGTTGTCGTGCAGCGCCCTGGAAATACCAGGGGTGTTGTCTGTTTCGAACAGTGAGTTTGTAGTGTTGAATCCGTCATCTTTTCATAATGATGTGAACATGCTGAGCAATAAGATACATAATTTGGCGAATCCAGCTGTTGATGGAGATGCCGCAAACAAAGGTTATGTTGAAAGTAGATTGTCAGAATTATTCACTGAAGAGCGTGTGTTTACTGCCCCCATATACTGGGCTCCCCCGGATGATCAATCTCTGCGTTCTTTTGCGTTGGGTTTGTCGTACACTAACCCATCGAATTCATCAAGCACCGATCTTTCGTTCGAGATGATGGTGGGTAACACATCGACCCAATCCCTCAGATTTGTTTCTGACGTGAATGGTGCTGTTTCACTCATGGAACTTTTTGCTTCTCAAAACATGAAGGTATATTGTCCAATAGAACTTGATGGTATGATAACATTACCGAATACAACAATATCATCATTGCCAGATGCATTGACAATCGGAGGAAATGTCAGAAGTGGTGGCGTAGGCGTTGGTGTGGTGCCGCTGTTCCCTTTACATGTAGTGAGTACTACCGATGATGACTGTGCGGTCTTACAGTCATCAAGCTCGCGTGCCCGTACGACTGTAGAGGCATATGGTGGTTCAGCGGATCAGGCTATGTTCACATGTAAAGTTGACACTACTGTATTCTCAACCGGGTATTCGAAGGCCTCTGATTCGTTCATCATTGCTTCAAGTAACGATCTTTCCCAAAATACGCATATGGTGATTTCTCGGAGTACTAATCAGATTCAGTCTGCAGGAGATGTAAGAGTTGTCAAAACGGATGGTAGTTTTAGCATCGAGGAGCTAGGTGCGACAGTTTTTCTGGCAAATAAGAATACTCTCCGATGCGAGACCTTCGAGATATCTTTTGAGAACTTTTCGGTTGATCATAAATTGGGAAATTTGAGTTTGTTGAATTTGAGCAGTTTTGGTGCACGAATCACCGGGTCTACTGATATTTCTGAGAACCTGGTGGTGAGGAATACCACTTTCAGCGAAAATGACATTGGAGACATGACAGTGGATAATAAAATGATAATTCCAGATGTCGAAACGAACACTATATCTTTACAAAATCGACAAGGTTTTAATCTTTTCCAGGATGCCACTGATATTGTTAGATTCAGGGGAAATGGTTCTGGTATGTTGTTAGATTTCGATTCTGTAGAAGAATCTTTGGATTTCTCTTTTCCGACCCTACCCAATGCATCAGGACGGGGAAGTTTCTTTGTATCTGATTCTCCTATTTTGAGTTTGAAAAAACAAGTTGTGAATATAGATACTAATCAGGAATATGCAAAACTGAACGTTTCTACTGAAAATGGACCTCAGCTCTCCATATTGAATCCGTCCAATACACCAGTTCATAGTGATTTTACGGTTGATGATTCCGGTGAGCTTTACGTTACTACAACTCAACGCAAGTACAACTTTGATGGTGATATCCATGGTGAAAACGTTGTAATTGATGATTTCATGTACTTTGGTGCAAGTAAGCAATGGAGAATGGGAGTATCAGCAGATGGTTCGTTTGTGATTCAAAATAACTCCACTGGTGTGTATGTTACTAAAACTGAAGTGTCATTGACTTAAAAGAACATAAACAAAATTCGAACAAAACAAATTTTTTACCAGAAAAGAAATGAAAACATACATTGTGGACACTCGATTTCACGATATAAAACACATTCAAGTTCCCTCACGCACCACTAAAATAGTATTGGAATTATTCCCAATCTTTTATACTCCTTTTTTGCATCAACAAGCAAAAACTTCGATTTCTGTCTTTCATATTTTAATAAAAGAAATGCGTGATATACTTGCGGTTTTAGGAAATATGGAAATCTGTTTTGTATTTCGGAAATTCTCACAAAGAATGTCTAAACCGAAACGCTTTGTCTTGTGCAGTTTTACTGAGTCGCCATTGATTGGGGTCACTTTCGAAGTAAAATGATTTTTAGGGGTTGAGAATCCATTAATGCTTGTGGACTAATTGAATCACGCTAAGGATTTAATCTCTTTCGTCTACTATCACACAACAGACATGAAACCGGAAAACACACACATAGAGTCGCCATTACTCTCCTTACTCCAACAGGTCGTCGGGGACATTCGGGGCATCATTGTCTGTCTTAGCCTCTTTGACGAGCCGCGCAACCTCGGGGTCTTTCTTCATCAGGTACGTGAGAAGCGTCTTGTACTCATTGTCGCCGTCATGCTTGCGCTTGAGCGTGGGCAAGTTCATGCCCAGTTGGTCGAAGAGCGGACAGTTCTTGTCCACTACGACAAAAATCAGCACATATTGCGTCAGGGGGTCCGATATGGGGAATGAATTGTCGGTCTTTTTGACGCTCTTGCCGTCCTCCATCTTGCGCTTCTGACAGGAGGTGGCGCCATTGGAGATCGGGGGGCGCAGTGTGACGTAGACGTCCATCTCCAAGTCGCCGCCGTCCTTCGGGGGAACAATCTTGGTGATGGCGTACTCCTGGCCAATTTTGCCACGCGATGAGAAAGAGACCACCGGCCCCCACCTCTTGTAGTCCTTGTAGTCCTGGGCGCAGAGTTCCCCGGTCTTGCAGTGGGCGAGCAGGACCGCTAAAAACTGATCCGGTCGGGGGTTCTTGATACAGATCTCGCCAGGTACCGCCTGGCTCATCTGGCGATTGACCTCCACGCAGCCGACGCAAGCTGGCTTCTTGACGATCACCTCTGTCACACTGCCTTCCTTGGGTTTGCCGACGAGGTCTTCGTAGATGCGGAGCTGATCTTCCTTCATAGGTCCGATAAGGGGCGGCTTGTCCTCGCGACTTTTGCGAAGGTTTATGTTCTGCTGCGAGAGGTTGTGCGTATTGTTGGCAATCAGGACGGGCTCCTTCTGCACAGCCAGGGCGCACACCTTGCGCGGCTCTGCCGTATTGGTGTCCCACTGGAACTTGGCGGGGGCGGCCAGTGTTCTAGCCGTGCGGGGAAAGGGTCTAAACGCGTTCGGGTTGGACTTGTCTCTAGGCGCCGGCGCGGTGGCCTTTGCCGGCGCGGCGGCCTTTGCTGGCGCCGGCGCGGTGGCGCCAGCATTTTCTGACGAAGACGTGTTGAGCGAGATGAGCATGCTGGCCTCATCGGCAGCAGAGGGGTGGACTATGGGAACACGAGTGTTTGGGGTGGTGGACATGATGGCTTGCTTCCGGGGTCACTTGCGAAGAAGGCGATCGGTTATGAAGGCGTATCGGTTTTTGAAGAGACCACAAGGGAACACATGTGTACACCCATACCAAACCACCCCGAAAAAATTTGCTGTCCCCCAAATGGAACCCCCCACCCCCACCCTGACGATCGCAGCTGCACGTAGGCGCTATTAGCCGATCGTTACTCGGGTGCTTGAGGCGTATTTGTCTTTTCTATATTATTTATGTTTGTGCATAGTTTCAAAACAAATTTTTGAATCATTGATAGTGTTTTATCAAGACGTTACAAAAGAAATCAAGATTCCAAGAGAAAATTCAAAGCGCGTTCGGTCACTTGTTTGCGGTACTTCGACCTTTCAAGCTTTTGGAAAAAATCAAATTTATCCTTAGGCTGTAGTGTCCATTCGTGAAAGGGGGTTTTGGTGATTTTGACCATGGGCCACAAATTCGTCTGTTCAGCCATGCTGGCCCATCTGTCATCTAGAATATCAGGATGTCCTACATCATCTATGGTATTGTAGGTGCAGTCTCCTTCGATTGTAGGACTATTTATTTCTGGAATCGGAACTTCTGTATCATATGCCTTTCCAGCTCGCAATACTAGAGTTGGACACGAAGATTGAATCACGGACGAGGTCATTCCCGCGGGCGTAAGTTCTGGGAGTGTTATGGGGTCACATAGGACGGCACGTGAAAGCCGTGTTGAAGTTAACACACTCGGGTTGATTGACGAATGGGAAAAAAACCCCACGGATTCAGCACCTAACGTGTCTGCGATTTCGTTGATACGTCTATCGTTAAGGAAAGGTGGTGCAACCACAAGTGTCACGTTTCGTTTCATATTATCGAACATTTCGGTGTACAACCAGCTGGGCATTGTGTTGAACAAACCGGATGAAAAGACTACAGGGGGTCCTGATCCATACAAGGAAATTTTACCTCCCGATTTCAATGAGACACTCGGGGCGAAGAAAGTTAGTGCTGCTACGAATAAGGTGTTCATTATGACACACACAAATTCGTTGTCTTTAAATATTAAATGGGTGTTACACTGCGGTCGTTATTGTGTCACACGCTCGGCTGGGTTTGCTCGATCGGGTTTGGCGGGAGTTTGAGTGGGGGTACACGTGTGTTCCCTTGTGGTGCTGTCACAAATCTGACTGAGTCCAGGGTCGAGAAGCGCTCGCCAAGGGAAGCAAGCTCAGAAAAAAAATGCACAAGTTCACATGGCTGCCCAACGACCTCCTTGCCAAGACGCTGGTCCTTTTACCGCCGCGCAGTGTGTCAAGCTTCCTCAGCACTGCTTCTACTGCAATTCCTCAGCACTGCTACATAGATCTCTTCAAAGCACATCTCTTCAAAAAGTTGAACATCGATTCATGGAAGGCGGCTTTCAATATTCTAATGCAAGGAGGGCTGCACACAGAGAGAGACCTCACAATCAATCGAATGTATGCAACATTCTCAGCAGCCTACAAGTATTCCATTGAGCCGGCTGGAATACAAGACTACAGTCTAGACATTACCTTTCCACTTTTCTACCGCGATGCCACCGAGACCCCGGATGAGATCCATATGTTTGTCATAAACATGGAAGCAGAGAGATATCCATGTGGACGTCTTGGATTTGAGTACGCATCGGAATTACCATGGAAATGGGAAGGATTGGAATACAATGGCGAAGATGAAGAAGGCTTTGAAAATGACGTCTTTGTATTTGACCTATACATCGACTTGGCATTCTCTAGAGAAGGACATGACATTGCTGAATATATTCTGGAGAGGGTTATTGCGATTTACGACGACGAGATGGTGCAGTCGAAGCTCAAAGACAAGAAGCATTATAAATTAGTGTCTGTGAGTCTGTGAGTCTAAGACGAGAGCTAAGAATGTTAAGAGCTAAAAAGTTTTTTTGCTGTTTCCATATTAAAGGTACAATAGATTATAAAGAGAAATGAATGTTGGGGCTTCAATTAATTCTCCAGTAGTTGGTAACCGAGAGTGGTCTGTGGAAGCATCTTATCCTTCTATCATTTGGGATGACTACATAGCACCCGGCGTGATAAAGAATAAGAATACAATTTATGATTTTAAGTTTTCAGATGGAAACATTGTTGTTTCATATGGCATGATGACTCGTCTTTGCCAAGAAGGTCATATATTCAAAATGTTGTTGTTTGGAGGAAATGGATTCAAAAGTGAAACATTTTCATCATCAAATACTACACTTCAATATTATGGTATTACTAAAGCGGCTTTTCAAGCACTGATTCTAAGTCTCCGAACTAATAATCCAAGTGTAGCTTATAAATATAAATTAATGTATGAATCCATCGGTGGATTCAAGACAATCGATAAGCACCACATGAAGCGGCAGAAGAAGAAGAAGGAAAAATCAGGAGTCTCTCCGTTATCAAACAAATTACATACAACAAACAGAACAACAACATATAGAACAACAATAAATCTGATATCTGAAGATGAAGAGGAGAGCCCTGCTTAGGAAATCATCATGAAAAGAAGACCAAGAAGTGCTGCTCCTGTAACCATTGCAGATGAAGAAGGCATTTCCCCTTCCTCTGCATCCATCTTTTCAACAACAACTTCTTCAAATTCAGCGGTAGAATCAGTAGAAGCGACGAGTTCGGTTGCGATTGAGGTTGTGTGTTCGATATTGACCGGTTCATGGACTACAGTGTTTTCAATGTTTGTTAAAATAGCGACAGGTTCTGCCTTTTCGATTTTTTCCTTCATTTATGTATTACTAATATTTTTTCCCCTCTAAAAAATGATTGTGTATAATAGAAATGAAAGATACTCTTTTTTGGAACAATCTGCACAACCAACTCAGGATTGCCCAGGGTATTCCACAGCCAGTGCCTTGTTTCCCCAAAGTAACTTCAACTGCCCAAGAAATATTGGATTTTACAACTGACACAATATTCCATGTTGCAAATCAGACAGGATCAAAAGAAGCTGTTCATTTGTTTGTTTCTAGTCCAGTGGAATGTACAATTTTCGTTAGGGTAATATCGTCATCTTTGCTGACAGCAAATGGCACAAAAACCAGGTTGACAAGCTGGCCGACTACCGTGGACGCAATGACCTTTAAGATTAGATCGAATCAGCCTTCTCCCATCCCTGTTTTGCAAGGGTACATCATAAACAGCGGGGCAGCTGTGTCGCTAATGGCTTCACAACCTGGAGCACGAGCATTTGGTTTCATCGTGAAAGAGTAACGAGTTTCGGTGGGGTGTTCCCAACGAGGTGGCTGTGCTGCCGGGTGAGGTGTGGATGGATGTTGTTTAAGACACGTGAGTCTGTGCCTGAAGAGGTGAAGAAGGAAACAACGCACCTATTTTGTTTGCAACATATAACACAGTAACAAACGTGATCGATGCGGCTGCGACTTCTAGTCTGTTGTCATACATAAAATCTGTTATTGGTGATAGATTTTCTGGTTCAGGAATCTTGATCTTTTTCTTTTTGTGACGCCTTCTTGGTTTATGCTCAGGAAATTCCGCGAGTTCTGTGAGTTGTCTGCGAGGTGGTGTGACTGATCCAATATTGTTTGTTGGAAACTCAAAAGGCACGGTCGCGTCACCAAGGGTGGTCAATTCGATCTGCATCGTGTGGTCACGCTCGGCGGTGTATCCGTATCCCATATTGTCCACGATTTCTATTTCTAAATTGTCTATACTTATAGGGTCAAATAGAGGCATTTTATTAATTGTATTGTTTTCAAAGGTCGCATAAGTATCCGACGAGGAAGATTCGTCAAAGTCCTCTTGCATGTTTGATTGTGTGGTTGTATTCATCGAAGAAGAATATGAGACATGATGTTTTGCAAGGTCAATTCTTGCGAAAACATCATTGTGAATAGTACCGTTGGTTATCAAAGCTGAATTTGGTATATTCTTTATTATAATATCAACATACCGTCGAGGGGCGAGATTAATTTGCTGAAATTGAAGTTCGAAAATAGTAGAAAAATTGAGGGTTGATCGACCAATAATTGTATTGTCTGAGTTGGCAGTGGAGGGTGGTGAATTTATAGTGTGCTTGGTCATCTTGTACAAACAAGTATCAGTGGCAGGTGGTGGTGTGGAAATCGCCCAATTGGTTGAGTGAGTCGATCTCAGACCTAGCTGATGAAGTACGTCATGCGCTCCTGGCTCTCTGCTGAAATAAATATTCATATCATCGTTGTTGTTAAGTGTTCTGAAATAGAGTGTCCATTTACCCCGTGCTTCCTTGTAGACCGACCAGCCATTTGTGTCCGTGTTCGTATCATTCCAGTCGTAGTAATACTGCAGGTTGTCGTTTACCCCACTGGTGACTGTAGCGAAAGCTTCAAATAATTCTCCAATAATCATTGAAGACGTGGGGTAATAACCGGGTTTCAAAAGTATTCTATGAGATTCTGCAACATATAAACTAAGTGTGATAGGAAATGATATATTCCATCTTTTCTTTTCAGATGTTACTAACATTGCATGATCATTTTCAAAAGAAGTACTGTTGGGAAATGTGGATGATGAAACCAACAACTGGTTACCATTTGTAGAACTTAGTTCGTACTTACGAGTGTTACTCAATCTGGTATCATTTGCAGTCAACACTAGATTAGAATTTAAGTCGCTTACATATTGTCTAAGATCATTTTCGGACAGTATGGTTCTACTTTCTACTATTGAAGTTGGTGTCACGTGTAAATTAAGTATGTTGAGTCCCGGTATGATGTTATCATGTACTTTGGGTATGGTAGCTTTGTTAATACGTAACCCCACAACATCTTTTACAATTTTTGCTCTGTTTTTGTCATATGAATCAAAGAAAACTTTGTACTTGTTCACAGACTCATCTGGCCTTCTAAATGCACTATCTACGTGGATTACTCTGGAATCTAACCCCCTTGGTATTTGTCTATCCATTTATATTTACAGTGGATTTAATATTGCGGATTAAAGACAAGACTTTATTTAATCGACAGTAATAA
>Ga0315315_10006810_pt1 | contig 10557 bp, 7 predicted proteins | sample M140m3416metaG_FD_203699 | JGI IMG/M metagenome (GOLD analysis project Ga0315315, IMG submission 203699) | Ammonia-oxidizing marine archaeal communities from Monterey Bay, California, United States - M1 40m 3416 | ecosystem: Environmental > Aquatic > Marine > Intertidal zone | place: USA... | reverse complement strand
TGCTGCAGCTGTGGCGCACGGCATATCTACAAAATTAGGCGAATATATGACTAATTGCTCCCTTGAATCATTTAAAATAAAAGTAATCGATCAACCTTACTTTTTTGCTCAAGCTCCTAGATATGCCGGCGACTTCTTTTTTGGAAATTATAAGCATGCCGAAGACCTTCCCGTTACCGACACTGTTGGTCGGTTTTATTTTTACGATGGACATGATCAGTTTCATTTATACGAACCCATGTCAGTAGGAATTCCTGCGCTACTTGAAAGAACGGAAAATATTCCAGGGTCGCCGACAGTAAAAAGCATGAACGGAACAACTGTTTTGGACGTTTATACTCCGGCGAGAGCAGATTATTCAGGCGTCACGGCGACCAACAAATCTTTCATTAGAAGTTTCAATTTAGTTAAGGCCTCCAGCAGCGGTACGAATGGGCATATTGGCATGAATGCCGTTGATGGTGCCACTAGGTCTCTTGTGATAGATGATACTGTAGCAGATGGCGCTGGAATCAAGACGTTGACCGGGATATGTCAAGTAAAAAACCCTCCGACTATTAGCTCTATACCAAATAGACAAAATTTCGGGGAACATGCGTATATGATATTTTATAATTCCGATACTTATGATAACGCCATCACCTTTAACTTTCCATTTAATGCCGCAGGTACTGGTCATGCAGAGGGACGTATTCAATTTGATGGCGCAAATGCATTAACTACAAATCTCAGCACGGCTAGTCATACAATTAATATTCAAACATCTGACCTCACGGGCGGAGATATAGATATCGTACTTGATGATTATCTGAGATTAGTTTTGCCAGATGAGATATCTAGCATAAGCCATAGTGGCAATAGTTTTCTTTTAACAGACTCTATACTAAACAATGAGCCTGCGATTCAGGCGGTATATCAAAATGTATTGGGTAGAGCCGCTGACCAAGGTGGGCTTGATAATTATAAGCTGGAGAATTACTCCGTGAACGTGCTCATCGAGCATTTTATGGGGAGCAATGAGTATAAAGATAATTTATATAATGGAAACGCCTTGCCTGACCCTCGCGGAGATTACAGAGCGCACGCTGATCATAACAGAAGAAGGTATGTTACTATGGCCCCAATCTCAATCGATAGATCAACTTTATCGCTAGACACATTCAGTAATCATAAGAATGGACACCTCTGGGTATATAAAGATCGAAGCATATTTTATAATGGAGGTTATGTTAATAATCCTGCCGCGGTAGATAGTGTTTTTGGGAATATTTGGGCAGAAAACTCTTTTCTCAGGGTATACTGGAACGATGTTTCTACGCATGCGTATGATTTCGTTGATCGATTTCAACATAATACGTCAGGCGATCTTATAAGCTATTTTAAATGGTTAAATTTGTCAACTGCAGCCCAAGGCGACTATAATTTTCAACGCTCGCATACCCCCTCCGGAGACATAGAGATTGGGGTATATCAAAACTGGTTCCTTGATTCCTCTTCCTGGATAAATGAAGTAAAATTTGAGGTTGTAGATGGAACTAATTTACCGACCCCTTTCAGCAAATCTCTTCCAGCGTCTTATAGCGCTAGAGGGGTAAAGGTTCCTGAGGTTACTAATTTTGATGCTAGCGGGGCAGAGCCTGATAATTATAAACTATATTTAACTTCTGTATCGAATTTTTTAGGAGAGCCAAGTATTGCGGTGAGCTGGTCTGCAAAAGTTTATTCCGATATTGCATATACAGGTTCTAGTGATAGTCATTTTTATGACCACGGAATTTATCGGTTGACTTTCAATATGTCGGACGGAACAGAAATCATAAAAAATATTGATAAGGGAATATGGCAAACTCCCAGCGGCGCAGGTTTAAGGAATTCTAGCTCTTTTGGTAGTTCGTATAGTCTTTCGAGCCTCTCTCCAGTTTTAGATGTTCCAACTTCAGTAAAGCTGACAGTGTCTGACGAAATCTTTGCATACCCTTACTATGATCAAGTGGGAGATCCTGTGTTTACCGAAGTGACTGATAACGATTTAGGTTTATCTGTTGGTGGAAATTATATTTTAAATAAATTACCTGGAAAAACAATTGACACATGGCAGTTTAAGGATCAAGGAGGAAATTGGAGAGACTTTAACCTTAATTCTCATAACACGAATGGATCTAATTTGACTGACCCTTATTCCTTGGATCACTATTTTCTTAAGGACTCTCTTCTCAAGGGCACGGGTACGACAACATTAACCTTTGGTTCTGATAGTTTTGAAGGAGCTTCAGAAGCTCTGCTGTTTAGGCAAAGAGTTTTTTACGCCCCATTATGTGTGATGCCAATATTTAATTGCTCGAACCCTGCAGACTCCCTAAGGCTTCATACATCTTATCAGAATTCTAGTAATTTAATTAATATGATTGACCGGGGCGTCGATACAGAGACTAATTTTGCGTTCGATGTTGATGGAGCGCAAGGTTCCTATAACAACTATCACGCTTCAGTCCCTGGACCTTTAGAATATAATTACTGGAGTCTTCCTGGAGTTTTTAATTCCGGAAAATATTCTGATGTTAGAAGAGGGTGGTGTATAGATTTAACTTCTCCCACACCAAATGATGTTTTCGAAAGCACGTGGGATCAGTATGGGCCTGTTAGTAAAGCTAGCGTTTTACCGCCCGTTGCATTTCGCGGTGCTGACGGAAATTACTACAGCAAGAACATTCATCGCAGGGAATCTACTAACAGCGTAGAAGATAGTGGATTCTCGAATTATCAAAGCTCAGGCAGCCCTAAGCCCAGCAACAATAATTGGGGTCGCGGTGACGCTTCGATTATGACTTTTTCGCCCATATGCAAGTCTGAAGCAAACTATTTAAAACCATGTTTTATTACCACTACTAAAATACGAGGTTGGCAAACAAGCAATTTGCATAATTTTATTTATGACACTTCAACTTGGGATCCTGAGGTGAAAACTTGGCAGGAAAATATAGATGCATATCAGCATGCCATACAATCTGTAGACGGGTATGGGCCGCACGTGCAAATAATATCTCAGGGCAGCACTTCTAGTTCTCACGATAAGACCGCATTATACAATACTTCTGGCACTGTTCTTGCGCGTTGGGCTCCGTGGGGTACTAGCACCTCAGGTTCTCCGCACCATTTAAGTTCAAATGATTTATGGTCTGGCGGATATGTTGATGATGCTGGCGCAAGTTTTATTGGCCGCAAGGGTCAAGGTTATATGGGCTTTCAAATGGGCGGCGCGGGTCGTATTGTTAAGCGTGTGAACGGCGTTTTTCCTGGCGTAACTTACAGGTTGTATTTTACTGCTGCATACAGACCTCATTACTGGAATCAAGGATGCAGGGTTTATGTTACGGAGCCTTACATGGGGCAATCCGAACCTGAAAGCGGTGGTGCTGAACACCATATATCAAGAGAACTGATTGCATATGGAGAATACACGGGCACCGCAAATCGATGGATAAATTATAATGTAAAAAGAAATGTAACTTCTGCGCTTGGTAGAGAATGGATTGAATCTGATGGCTACGGGTTTACTTGTAATCTCAGAAAACAGAACCCTTACGAACTGAATAGCTCTTTGTCTGCAGCGGGCGATAGTGTTACTGGAAGGCAGTACGATGACGACACTCTTAAGAACGATAAATTTAAAGTTTTTTACATAGAGTTTACTCCAAAAAAAGGATCCACTGTTGTGGAGATCACATTCGAGCAAGCCTTCATGAAATACCATCAAACGGTGGATTGGCAGGCAAGTTATTCAAGCTTGTGGGATTTCAATACCGGAATACTTAATGGAGATTCTGCTCCCGCAAGATTCGTTCCCAGTAATTGGGTGGAGATAGAGCCTGATGATTTTTTCAATCCAAGCGAGTATACTAAAGATTATATTCGCAAGTGGGATCATCCTTATCGAGGTCCGTGGGAAGCAAGTCCACGGCCGTGGAGAGATGGTTTCTCCACATTTAATGATTACAACGGTGCTCCGGGCGGCGTTCACTTATCACATTCAATGCAAAGAATTGGAGCTTGGTTTTTGGAGGAAGTCTGGCTGACTACGGCGAGGCCCTGCTGGGTTGAGAAGGTAAAGTTTAAATATAATGTTCATCAAGGTGGTTATTTACTTTCAATAGATCAAGGTGATAAAGCTAATCGCCCTGTTGATGACGTATTTCTTGCAAACCCAAATCTTGAAGTTATTGAGCGAGGAGGATTGTTTCCTGAAAATTTTGAGTTCGGGACAGGAAAGCTGATGAACCCAGTTGCAAGCATGCTTCATGATAACACTAATGGATATTTTGTAGACGGACAGGAATACGAGGTCGATATAATTAGACAACATACTCATATACAAAACTGGGACCCGTTCGCTGTTGATAATGATAATTTTGCAAGCAAGCACTTGAGGACAAATTCTGCTTTAATTATCCCATGGATTCCTGGAGATTACCACGCAGGCCTTGTTTTTTCACCTCCAAATCCTGGCCTTTTTAAAATTTCATTTACGACACTTCTAAATAATAGTGCCAGATTTGGTATGAATAATGTCTCCGCGAACCAAGACACCTGGAGAGGCTGGATGCCTACTACAAGTACTGGTTACAACAGCACTTGGCAGTATATTTACTCTGACCCAGATTGGAATACAGGCGCAGGAGCAATAACTATGCCGGGTTGGAATGATTTAATGAATACAATTTCTGCAAACTCGATGTCTGTAGGAGAATCTTTAATTAGAAACCCAAAGATGAAAACGATCACTCCAATTAATGATATTGCAGATACGGTTTTTGACGGAGCTACGTGCGAGCTTGATACTAGCTCTAGTTCTCTGGATGTTTTTACTAGTTATGAGCATACTATTATTGATAGCGGTGTTTATGTCAACTTGCCTGTGCTTGGAAGAGTTTTCTTTTTGGATAAAGATAAATTGGGCGATTTCACCGGAAAAGAAGCTTCTGTAGATTTTTCTACAGGAAAATTATACGAAGGGACTTTTTTGCTAAATAGCTGGTTTGGTTTGTCTGGCACTCCTGATTACGAAGCATATGTAGATCATCCTGAAAACGGTGATCTTGCGAATGTTTATGACAACGGAGGGACAACAGACACTTATCAATCTCTTCCCCCATATAGTAACGCTACAGTTCTCGCAAATAGTCGGTCGAAAGCAGAATTCGGAGAAGCTCACTGGTTAACTTATGGACACGATGAGGACGGTAGAGACGGAACAATGCCTGCCAACCAATATGCCGCAATAGCAGGCCTAAAGCCTGTGGGGAACTATGGCGGAGCCACTAGTTACCAGACGTGGGCAGACAATCTCCCTGCATGGAGCTCAAGAAATACTATTTTTCCTGATGGAAAAATATTTATTATACTTGAGAATAATACGCATCCATCCGGTCAGATAGGAAGGCAAATCTCAGATGTCACTGGGTCTAGTTATGTTAGATTATTTACAAGCTCGTCTTTATGGCCTTGGTTTAAGGATATTGGGGCCGATAAATGGGGTGCGATGGAACTCAATAAGCATAGGTATGACTTAGTTACAGGAAGCCAGGCTACAGGAGGAGAATTTATGAGCAAAAAAATCCTTTGGTGGAACGAAGGATTTCCTGTGACGCATTGGAAGAAATGGCAAATAGGATCTCCTCAAAATATGTCGCCAATTACCCGAGGTTCTAGTTATGATAAGTTTTTAAAAAATGGATTCTCTCAAACAGTGCATATCGATAACGATACTACAGGCGGCTGGAGGAATAATAAAAATTGGATTGGAGATTATATTGTGGTTAATCATGGAGCGTTACTTAATTTATTTCTTACGCGGCCTATATCCGTTTGGCCAACTACGGACGTCGACAGAGCATCTAGCAGACCCGCACCGACCGACAACCAAAGAAACGATTACTCACCCTATCATTATGCTAATAGCGTTAGCGAGAGCAGCCACAACAATGATGCGTTTAGATTTTTATAAAATTGAATAATATATAATTATGGATATAGTTCTCGAGAAAATTTTAGATTCAGGGGTGGCGTCAATAGAGTACGCTTCATCTGCAGGGTTCCCTACCAGGGCGCTGTTGACGAGAAATATTAATTATATGCCCGAATACATTGATCAGATGATTTTTAATCACGGTTCTTTTCTTGAAGCATTTGACCTATTGCGGCAAAGAAAAATAACAATACTGTCATCTCAAAAAGTATTTCATTTTATCGCTTATAATCCTGCAAAACTTTTACCGTCAGATATGGTTCACCCAAGCTCTATGCCGTCAAAGAAAGCGGTACAGGACTATACGGAAGCTTTTATAAAGGGCTGCGGAGAAATAGTTTCAAGGGGGAATCCGGTCCTTTTAAGCCGATCAGAGAAGAAAACTTTGCTCAGCCTTTTTGCGGCCGTTGAGGCAGATGATTTTGATGACATGCATCTCGATGAATCTCTTGAAGACCTTAAGTTCTCAAGGCAAGAGTATAAAGCTGCAGACAAGCTAGCGCTAGGTTATTTTATTGATTTTCATAAAGATATACCTGAAAGTGAAAGTGTATCGCATGCTGCAATAAAATGGCTAAGCGTTGTAAAGATTTATGCAAAATTGTGCTTGATGGAAGATTTGCTTTCCGATAAAGATCGAGATATGATCGAGTCAATCACGTATCCTGATCCAGAATCTTTTGATGACGAAGAAGATGTTATCAGATACTGGCCTTACGCCTTGTCTCCTCGCCCTAATGAGTTGCCTTTGATTTATCTGCCTGACGATTTAATTTAATGCCTTATCTATCTGCGAGCTAATTTGAGCATAAGAAAACTGGGTCAACCTGTGGCATTCAAAAATTAAATCCCTAAGTGGCCCGCTTTTTTCTGGTACAAATTGCTTATCGCAAAAGTCAAAATCAGTTTGCCCAGTTTTAATTCTAGAGCCTGAAATCAATTCCAAAATACCAACGTTTCTTTGGGTGGAGAAAATTTTATAGAAATCTCTGCCTTTTTTATTTAATCCTAAGAATTTCATGTTGGACGCTGCAAGCTCTAGGTTGTCATTTTCTGTAGGCGTAAGGTACGAGTCGAAATGAAGTCTTGATTTCGTATCTTTACCTGCGGGGGTAAAAAAAGATTCTATAATATCATTTTTATCTTGCTCCTTCTTTGATTTAAAAATTGATTGCATTTTTGATAGGGGTAGTTGTATTTGATAAAATTTTTCAAGAGAATTATAGTAAGGTTTAATGAATTCACCAATATAATGCGGCGGAAAGAAAGTTTGTAATCCAGCAGGATTTAGTGTTGTTTTCTTGCTCGGCAAATCTAGGTTTGCAAGGAATCCCTTTAATGGAAGGATTTCACTTAGGCAATCAAATATATATTCGTCTGATGACTTTAAGTATTGTAAGACTTGATACCATTCTTCTTGAGGTCTTGTTCTGAACTCCCAGGAGCTGTCCATTAAAATTAAGTCGTATTTTTTTACATCTATTTTACTTAAGAAAAAAGGTAGTGTTAGGAAGTTAATATTGCAAAACTTACTTGTATCTGACTTTTTATGATTAAGTTCTGTTTTGTTAATTAGTTCTAGTGAGCAGTTTGAGTGAAAGCATTGGTTTAGTATTGAGTTGCCCGCTCTGGAGTTGGTTTCTATTAGTACTGATACATCGTGTCCTGATTCGCATAGATAGTATGATAGATTTTTGTATTTAGAGAATTTCTGAAAATTGCATCTAGCGTCAAACTGTCCCCTTGTTGGGTTTGTGGCGTATAGTATTTTAGCCATTTGACTTCTTGCCCTTGATTCTTTTTATTTCTTTTGGTAGAATTTTTTCTACTTGAGAAGCCTTGCCGTCAAGGATAAGTTCTGCTGGAGTTTTTCCGTTGAGCAATTCGTTATTTGCCTTGAGCCAGCAGGTTGAGTCGTAGCCATTTAAATTTTTACTCAGAGTGCTGAGTATACTTTTGACTTCTTTCATATAATATATATACACATTTTGTTTTTTGGGTGTGTACTTATAGTAAGCAATGGCTATTAAAAAGTCAAAAAAAGAGAATATTGAGATTCCTCAATTAAAACAAACGGTTCATGTAAATTCGCTAAAACTTACAGAGCGTCAAAAGAAATTTCTGTCGATAGCTTTCGACGGCTCAACTAAAATAATGTTCATCGCTGGACCCGCAGGTTCCACCAAGACCTACATGGCAGTATACTCCGCATTAAGGCTTCTGAGCGCGTTTGATGAGCTTGACCTAATGTATGTAAGAACTGTAATAGAAAGCGCCGAGAAAGGCCTAGGCGCGCTTCCTGGGGATATAGATGATAAGTTCAATCCCTATATGGCCCCTCTTGAAGATAAACTATACGAGATGTTGCCAAAAAACAATACAGCCAAAAGCGAAATGCTTGATAGCGGGAGAATATCTGCAATGCCAATAAATTACCTGAGAGGTTCTAGTTGGAGGGATAAGGTTGTTGTGGCAGATGAAGCTCAAAACTTTACTTACAAAGAATTAATTACGCTAATAACTAGAGTTGGAGATAACTGTAAGTTGTTTATATGTGGGGACTTTATGCAAAGTGATATCAATGGAAAGAGCGGGTTTGCCCCAATGTTTGATTTATTTAATGATGAAGAAAGTGTAACTAAAGGTATCCATTCTTTTAAGTTTGGAAAAAACGACATATTACGCAGTGAAATACTTAAATACATTATATCAAAACTGGATAACAGAAAAGTGTAAATCTTTATACTTCTCAAAAAAAGTTCTTGACGTTCCCGTTCAGCCTCTCGATAATAGGGACTGGTTGATACCTTCGTCTTTGACTATCAATAAGGATGTATCTTCTAAAGAATTTTCCTTAAGATCCCTTACTCCCCATGTAAAGAACCAGGGGTCTATCGGTTCCTGCGTGGGTCATAGCGGTCGAGTTGTTTACGGTTTTACTGAAGAATTTAACTCTTCCGAACCCAGCTCAATGTGGATATACAAAACCGGCCAAAGATATGATCCTTGGCCTGGGGAAAATTATTCTGGCACAACAATTCGCGGTGCGGCAAAAGGCTTGAGCAAAGAAGGTTGTTGTGAAGAAAAGTTTTGGCCATATACAGGCAAGGAGGACGCTCCCAAGCTAGAAGGTGCAGAGTCTAACGCTGAGAAATTTAAAATTAATGGCTATTACGTGATACCCAAGTACCAGAGTGCAGCCATAAAAGGCATGCTCCTGAAGGAGCCTTTATGGACATCTATTATGGTGCGCAAAAATTTATTTAACGTCCCGTCTTTTGGCGAGAACGCTGGAGTTGTTGATACTGAGGAATACTTGAATTCAGAAACCGCCGGGGGGCATGCTATAGCAATGGTCGGGTGGAAAAATATCGGAGGAAAGCTTTACTGGGAATTTCAAAATAGTTGGGGGAAATGGTTTGGGGATAAGGGCTTCTTTTTCATGGAGGATTCTCTTTATCAAAAGGTAATTATTAACTCAATCGGGCCGTATTATCTAGAGGTTAAATCTGAAACGCCTGATCCAGAGCCCGATCCAGAGCCTGATCCAGAGCCCGATCCAGAGCCTGATCCAGAGCCTGATCCAGAGCCCGATCCAGAGCCTGATCCAGAGCCCGATCCAGAGCCCGATCCAGAGCCCGATCCAGAGCCCGATCCAGAGCCTGATCCAGAGCCCGATCCAGAGCCCGATCCAGAGCCTAAGAAGGAGAAAAGTAAAATAATTTTTGCGGCAATAGCTTTCGTTGTTGTTGTCGTAGTTCTAAGTATAATAAAATAAACAACAAGGAGAAAAAATAAAATGGATAAATCATTCTGGAAAAGTAAAAAATTCTGGGCTTCCGTTATTGCCGTAGTTGTTCCTATGTCTAATCATGCATTTGATTGGGGAATGGACGTTGACTCGGTTGTTACCATGATGACGCCTATGCTGGCCTATATATTGGGTCAAGGTATGGCTGACATGGGTAAGAATAAAAAATAATGGGACCGATCTTAAATACTATCCTCGGCGCCGGGATTAAAATAGGCGCCAATATTTTAAGCGCCTGGATGGAACAAAGGCGACAAGATCAGCTTGCGCTCGCTGCGAGAGATGAAAAGATGATGGACTCTTTGGTTGCAAGCCAAAAAGCTAACGCTAGCGACCCATTCGTCAAGGTCACAAGAAGAATTCTTTTCATGTCTATAACGTTTACTCTTTGTTATCTGATGCTTTACTATGCTCATAACCCCAACATAAGTTACGATATGATTGTCCCTAAAGGGGCTAGCTCTAGGTGGGGAATTTTCTCGTGGTTTATTGGCGGAGAAGACTTTACGGTTGTTAGGCTGACTGGCGGACTCATGCTTTCTTCATTTATGGATTTATGTTTTATGGTCGTTGGTTTTTACGCTATACCGAGCAAAAGAAGATGAAGACTGTACTTATTATATGCCTGTTGTTTTTTTCTGGATGTTTATCAAGGGTTCCTCTAGTTAAGCCTAGTTTGCCCCGCGGAAGCGCAGCCCCTGTTATGCCTGTTGTTCCATTTGAG
>Ga0315315_10006809_pt1 | contig 10558 bp, 13 predicted proteins | sample M140m3416metaG_FD_203699 | JGI IMG/M metagenome (GOLD analysis project Ga0315315, IMG submission 203699) | Ammonia-oxidizing marine archaeal communities from Monterey Bay, California, United States - M1 40m 3416 | ecosystem: Environmental > Aquatic > Marine > Intertidal zone | place: USA... | reverse complement strand
ATCTCTTGTTCAAGAAATCTGCACTTATTTGATACCCAAATTTTCTATCTTTTCTTGTATCGTCTTCTACGAAATCTGGATATGTGTTGAATATATTACCAGTTACTTCCGTAGTCTCTAACAACTGGATTCCATCTTGTTCCATATTCATCAACCACCTCACCTATGTTTTCGTCTTCTAATCCATTTACAACAAAACCAAAAGGAGCCATGTCCTGTTCTAGTGCGTCTTGTTGTTCTTTCATCATAGTCTGTCGCATGTCCATATTTGTTAGTTCTTTGAAATATGTTTGGTCTGTGGCCCATGCAAAAGTAAACAGACATGCCACCAGATCATCATGACACCCATCATCTGCTTCAAAAGACGAACCCTTTATAATAAAGGTTGATAACTCACTGATAACATCAATATCCTCTACGATCAGTTTATTATCCTCAACCATCTGTTTTAAATTAGAACAACCTATCTTTTTGACAGCCTTGGTTGTCCTTACCCCCAATTGCGCTCTACCCCCTGAGAACCCTCCGCCAAGGACTTGGCCTGCACGGCCACGCATAGAAGCCATAACTAGGTTGTCATACTCCAAGTCGAACTGTAGAGTATTTGCTACCTGTTCTCCAATGTCATTTACCTCGACCAGAACATATGCCTGATTGTATGCTCGTGCTACATCATAGATTTTACTAGGGAATAGTAGAGGTTTAATCTCATTGTCTCTATACTTCGCAACAATCTTGTATGGTATTTCAGTAACATCAATAACTGTAAATGCTGAGTAGTCATTTTTTGTTCCTCTAGAAACATCTGCCGATAGAAAGTATGTGTGTCCTTCTTCGGGACGAATGTGAACATCTAGTCCAGCATTCGTGCTTACTGGTGCTCGATAAGCAAGTGTTCGTAATTTGCCGGAACTGATAAGTGTGTCAATTGAACCAAGGAATTCACATTCAAATTCTGTATTGAACTGAGCTTCTGAGGTGTTTTTGATTGTTTGTTGTTTCCATTCCTCATCACGGCCAGGAACTTCGCTCCAATGTACTTCAATAGGCACATATTCATTTCTTTCTTCTTCTGCATCTGTCCACAACTTGTAGAACATGTTCATACCATGTGGAGTAGAAACGATCATAACTTTGGTTGTTTTACCAGAGGAAATAGTTGGATACACTGAGCTGAAGAATTGTTCTGCCACATTTGATGGCACGTATGCGAACTCATCAAGGAAGATAATATTGTAAGACCCACCACGAACAGCACTAGCAGAAGTAGAAGACGCCAATATTTTAGACCCATTTTCTAACTCCAAACTTCCTTTGTTCCAAGACATAACTCCCTGTTGTAACCACTTAGGCATATGTTCATAGGCCAACTGCAATCGACCAAGAAGGTCACGAGCAGTTGCGGCCTTGTTTGCAAGAATGGCAACATTTACTGAAGGATTGAACAAAACATAATGTAGAAGATATGCGATAATTGTTGTGGATTTACCAGACTGTCGAGGAAGTTTACATATCGTAAAACGATTATTATGGAATGTTCCCACCATTTCTTTTTGAAAATCATACAGCTCGAACGGCACTAGACCTTCATCAAGAGAAACTATTTTTATATAGCTTCTAATGAAATAAATTGGGTCTTTCATACAACGAGCGTATTCCTCAAGTTCTTCCTTTGTCCACTCTTGTTGGACATTAGCTTTCTTGAGGTTTGGGTTTCCTAGATAAACTGATTCATTCATTTGAACTATTTAGTATCAGACTATCTAACAAATCCTCTGGTATTTTATCACTGTAGCGCCAACAACGCTCATCCTCTAAGACAAGAGATAAGGAATCTGCATCTCTCATAGAAATATTTTTCAAAGGAACAGCAGTAACAAGTGATGGAATTTTTGGCTTATTTACCCGATAGTCCTCGTCTTTGTGAAACTCGTTAATCAAATCCTTCATAGGTTGTTTATAGGATTTATAAGTTCCAGTATGAGCCCTATGATGATTAGCAATACTCCATTTTTCAAATTCATGTGTGTCGTAAAATGCATATGTGCTTTTATAGTGTGGTGTTCTTGCAAAATTAAAATTCATTCTTAGAGTAACCCAATGCCACTTTATACACGAATTAGTCCAAGAAAACATATCAAAAACTGTTTTTACAGGAAACGGGCTTAAAGAACACAAATCCTCACACACATCATGAACCTTTTGATGGTTTTTCTTGGTGTTAAACTTAGCTACTAGCTCTGCCGGCATAACATTAGATCGTAAAAGTTTATCCCATTTTAGTATTGTATGCCAATCATCGTCCCAATTTGATGGATGGGGATTATCTGGACTCATCAGAAGTTCTAATATATCACTACCAGCAACTTGATCACCAGCCTCTCCTGTGACAACAATATTATTTTTACCAGTAAATAGCTCTGGAATCAACAAGTCTTTAGGTTCTACTTGGTTTCCCCAAGAAGACAACTGTGGGATAAAATTAGGATATTCTTCTACAGATTGAACGGTATATCTTACACTAAATTCAGCATCATCTGGAATAGTTTCTCGCAAAGCAAGAAATGCTAATGTGCTGTCAATACCACCACTCCAAAATAAAACTATAGGCTGTTTTAAATTCCACAATTCTTCAGCTCTTGCAAGACAATTTTCTTTTAAAGACTTTGAATTACTATAGTCAGCACACATAGGTTTGTAAGCAGTTCGTAACTGATTCCATCTACCTGTTCTGTCTACTGGCATAGGACAACGATGCATCATACCCAACAAACGTAGTGGATCATCGTATGGAAGCACGTCTAAAGGCAAACATGCATACTGAACTAATTTATTCATTACCCAGAACCTTCTGGGCCCAGAAAGTCCTTTTTCTGCCTGCGTAAACAATCAAACCGCTTGCACCCGCCGTGATAATTGCGCCAGGGGCAATGAACATCCAACCACCCCCAAACAGCATCCCATAACAGAACAACGGAAATCCTAGTACGAGTGAAATAATAATTCCCCAAAACATTGACGGTTCATGAATATCGTCATATAAAACTGCCTGTACAGTTGGGAGAAGTGTACATGCCCTAAACGTAGAATGAAACAGGAATAGATGCACTACTGCAAGACCTGGCGTGTTTGCAATTCCAACCGCAAGAATAGCAAGAGCAACCATAGCAATTCTAGCACCAGTTATTTCTGAAGTAGGAAACCAATCTTTAGCTGCGAGACTACTTGCGGCACACATTGCAGAATCACATGTAGATAGAAGTCCACACATAACTGCAAACAAGAACGGATATACTGCCCATACAGGCAACAGTTCTTTTATCACCTCGTAGTTGACTAAACCAGCTGGAACCTTCATATCCAGACCAGTAGCAATAAATCCTAGAATACCCATACTGATAGGCACGATAGCAAAAATAGCGGCGCCCAGAAAAAATGATTTCTTCAACTTTTCCTTTTTAATACTAAATGCCCTTTGATAGAACATCTGATCACCGAACGGCCCTGCAAGAAGACCAATACTAACAGCAATACCAAAGGATAGAAAAACATCCAAGTCAAAAACACTTCCTGTCGCACCCTTAGCAACGGTTTCCCAACCACCACCTTCTGATACTGCCCAAGGAACCAATGTCAAGCAAACTACAGCAATGATAATCATTTGTATCCAATCAGATACGATAGACCCTTTGATGCCACTAAACAGACTGTAACTAAGTGCAATTGCAGCCATGACAACAGTTATGAGTGTAAAGTCAACTCCTGTCATTTTGTGCATCAACATGCCACCAGCAAGAAGTTGGATTGCAAAAGAGCTAATGGTTAAATACCCCATCTCTCCCCAATAGAGTTTTTGCACTCTAGGACTTACCTTGTCACGAATATATCCACTAAGAGTAAATCCGTTTGGAACTAGCTCTCTAAGTTTTACAGCAAAAAATGCAAATAATACCAGACACAACACATTAGGGACTGTAAACCAAAATAAGCCGGGTATCCCAGCAGTATATGCCTTTGTTGCACTGACAAATAAAGCAGGAGCCCATATCCATGTCGCTGCAACACTTAGTCCTCCCGATATTGTTCCGATATCACGATTAGCAACTAAAAATTTATCTGTGGTATTGTAGTTTTTAGAAAAGTAATATGTAACTGCCCACACAACTACAGTGTAGGCCATAATCAAAAATAACTCAATCATAATTTATCCTTAATGTAAGTTGAAGATTTTAGACATATCTGAATTTACGAGTTCTCTATTCCGTATATGTTCTTCTTCAATTTCTTCTTTAGATTGTCCATAGTATTCTACGCCATAATGGTTAGTAACCATCCACTCGTTAAGAGTTGTCTCTACTTCTTTAAACTCTATTTTAAACTTCCCTAGAATACGTCCGTATTTTCCCTTGTCATCTTTTTCTGTTATAAGTGTTTGCATAGAACCCTCTGGTACAAACTTCTTAACTATTTCTTTTGCCATAAGGCCGTACTTCTTTTCTACTAAGTCTCTTGTGCGACTCTCAGGAGTGTCGATACCATACATACGAATCCTTTGTTTATGCATCCATACACCAAACCCTAGATCGATATCTACATCTACTGTATCGCCATCTACAACTCTTAAAATCTTACATCTATATTCATACATTACTTATCTTTCAACATTTTTTGTAGTTCAGCAGTGCTTCCAACAAACAATGCGTTAGTAACATTCTTTGGAGCACTGTCTGGAACTTCTTTTAATTTTTTCATCTTTTCTTGAAGATCACCAAGTTTTTCAGTAACATCAGCCACCTGTTTGATGAGGTTGCCTGCAACTTCGTATGCTCGTGGATGTTCCGATTCTTTGGCGAGTTCCAGTATTCCTTCCACTGCATCCGTTCCTCTTTCGACCAGATTGTAGAAGTTTCGTCTTTGGTATTCGTAGTCATTATCAATATCTCCGTTCAATTCATTTGCGCCCATCATGACAGGATCACGTGCTTCTGTAATTATTTCTGATTTTCCGTTATCACACAAATCTTCGATGACCAACTTATCAACAATTCCAAGTGTCTCATCTAGTTTAGATTTACTAGACATTATGATTCACTTTCTCCAGCATCTTGGAAAAATGAAGTTGTTTCATTAAATCCAAAATCATCATCAGCATCAGCTGTAATTGGATTGGGGGAAGCTGTAAAGCGTTGTTCACGTTTCGGTGACTTATCTGGTAAGTCTGTAAACGAATCTGCCTGTACAGTCTTGATGACCTTACTAGATGTGACAGGGCCATACAAGTAAAACTTAGCAGTAAAGTCTAGAGAATAAATGATAGATCGTCTGGCTGTAAAGTCGCCCTGATAATCATCTTCGTATCCCACATTCGTTAACACCACAGGAACATCTCTTTTAATTCCCATGTCAGGCATATCGTTCATTGTGATTGTGTAATCAGGCTGAAAGTATGGTAGAATTTGTTCTACAATCTGCAGCGCATCATCTGATTGTTTTGATAGGATGTATAATCCAAAATCAATATTGTAAGGGACAGGCATATACTGTGTGTCTAATGACTTGGTAGTAGTACCTTTAACTTTTTTGAACTGTTGGACACGATTAAGTTTACGAGCAGGATCATAGGATAAACCAGTAATTTCAAAACCAATACGAGGTAGGGTCACAGCAACTTGTTTTCCAAGCTCAGGATCGTCACCTAGTCGTACCAAGAATTTTTGCCGTGGGCCATATGCCAAAGGAACCTTCATTGATTGCGAAACAGCACCAGAGTTATCTTTCCGTACTAGATGAATATCGTTGAAGATTGTACCAAATGATACTACGATCTTCCTTATTGTTTCGTGGTAAAACTGTTGTCCTAGCATAATATATTATCCCTTTGTCCCAACATCACCAAAAGGATTTGATTCGGTGAAATCCAGTATGGTATCGTCTTGTTCGTCAAACAACTCATTTTGAGCTGTTTTATCTGTAATCATGTCTCCTACTATATAGTCTTCTTGTACAATGTATGATCCATTCTCAAGTTGTAGTGCCTCACCCACAGAAGTAGAATCGTCTTCACCTATGACCTTATCACCATCTGTTTCATCGATAATCAATTCTCCATCTGTAAATCTTTCTATTCTAAAGTTTTCGTTTACAGCTGAGGATTGTTCCAGTGTAATCTGATGGTTCATCGTGTTCACCGACAAGGCGTCTTCTATAGCATCGATCTCAGCAATACCAGTATCCAAAGCCTCTGAACTATATTCAAACAGACGACAACGTAATTTGTATACTGGGTTATTGTCTAACTGGTGGAATGGTTCATCATGATCTACAAAGTTGACTTCAAATAACTTCTTTAGAACAGGATGATAAACTGCATCTCCCTCTTGAGGCCTGTCTGAATCTGTAGTAGCAGTATCTTGTATAATATAGAAACTACTACCGTCCAACTTCTCTGTACTATCACTCGTTCCAGATTCTTGGAGTATAGACCCACCCGTTGTGTCCGTGCCATCCTCTAGACGCATCTGTGAGTCCATAGTTTGAAATCTATCTTTTGCAACAACAAATGTAGCTTCGCTGAGGTTCTGCAAACCAAACTGAGTCATCAACTCTCGTTCTCCAGCAAAACCACCAGAAGCATCTTCCATGTACATCTCTATGAGGTGTTGACTGTTAAATTTGGACAGAGTATCTTCACCCATGATTGTGTCTTCAGCAACAAGAGTTCTATCCATATAATAAACATCGTGTCCGTATATCTGTATAGCCTCAGTAACTAAATCTCTATAGAGATTTTTTTCTGATTGGATCGACTGTGAACCGCTGGTATGAAAATGTTTATTAACTGCCATGTTATCCCACCATGTAATCTAAAGGCAACTCATATGCGAGTTTCATCTCTTCTTCTAACTTAGTAATCTCTTCTTCAGCCTGTGAATAAATTTCTGAACCATTCATCTCAACACCACCCAACATCTGAATACCTGTGAACTTAGATAGGTTTGCACCCCACTGTCTTTTAATAAGAGACGTTGCATATCTCTTGAGAAAAATGTCATCGAAAACATCTGCATATGCTGATGGGTCAAGTTTTCTATAACACTCAATGATGATGTAGTCTTGTCCAGCAACAAAATTATTTTCCCAATCTGCATCGATATACAGACGATTCTGGTGTTGATTAAAACGAATTGGTGTCTCACCCACAAGAATATGTTCAATCAAGTCTAGGTTATCCATAGCCATCTGGTACTGAATGATAGAGGTAGAAGATAAATCATATAGGTCATTAAGTCTTAATTGATACTTAACATCAAACATGTTACTACCACCACCTGTGTCCGTTAATGGGAAGACCCGTAAAACTGAAACGACAGCCTGTGGTAGTGGTATCCAATTTGATCCTTCTAACCAAGTTGCAGTAGTTGTACCGTCTACGTCCGTAGCGGTTGCTGTCTCATTACTACGAGCTCGTGTAACATCTGCTTCAGTAATAAGGTGTTTGAGATACATCTTCTCAATACCATCATAGTGATACTGAGCAAAATACTGTAGTGCTTCGTCTATACGGTCATCTGCTTGGTCATCAGATATATTAATATCGATAACACCTTGACCGAGAGCCCGAAAGCAATAATCTTTGAATGTTGATTTGGTAGTAGGTATGGCCATAGACTTTTCCTTTACAAGTATTTATATGCCACGGCATTTGGGCCAAATTCCACAGTCTCATCTAACCAAGGGCCTATCTTGTTAAAACCCGCATTTTCGTATGTCGATAGCGCTGTTTTTCGTGGCATACTCCAAATAACTTTACAATTCTCTCGTTTTCCTTGTTGTGATGCACACCCTAACAAAAATTGTCCGTAACCCAAACCCCTATGTTCTGGGCTGACCCACAGGCCTCTAGACCGATAAACAGTATCTTCTGTTCGAAATCCACTATTAACACCCACAAGTTCTTCTTCTAGAAATAAACCAAAGAATGTAGGCTCATATTTATCAAAGATAGAACTGTCTTTATTGATATTTGAGTTGCCCCATGAAAGAAATAATTTAGATTCCCATACCAAACTACTCATGGGTTCAATTTTACTTTTTCTCCCCGGCCATAACTTTTCGTTCCAAACTGGAAATATTTGATCAAATGTAATTTCTTTTAGTTCATATGTGGGAATGTCGATTACAGGCATTATATATATTCCTATGAGAGTTGGATTAGTCGCCACATCAAGAAGTGGCTCAACATTATTTCGTAGTTATGCTTGCAACATGCTGGGTCTTCTTGACTCTGGTTCATGGTTGAAACATAACTCCTATGTCGATATTGATAACGAGGATTTTGCAAAAAAAGATCATCTGTTAAAAATACTACCACACTATATATCGGATTCACCAGAAGATGTTCATGAAGTGACCAAAAACTTTACGAGTGTATGGTTGCATCGTGAGGATATTGTTGCACAATTTCTAAGTCATATTGCTCGACTTCGCACTGGTGTAAATCATGTGTATAAGGTAGAGGATAAGCCACAGATAGAAAATCTAAGTCTAGAAGCCACCAGAGAAGAGTTTGATAGGTTCAAGGGAAAATTAGATTGCTTTTGGAATCTGTATCATACTTATCATAAAGGCGAACCTCTTATATCACTAGAGTATTTTCTTGCAAATCCAACAGACAACCTTGCAAAGCTTTCTAACTTTTTTGACATTAGCTCAAACCAAGTTGTGAATATTCCTGTTCCAGTAGAACTAGGAATTGTATATAGTGACAAGTTCAAAAACTATGATGAAATTGTGGAGTGGTTTCAAAAATATGAGTAACTTTTGTATCGTGTGTACTCCACGATCTGGCAGCTATTATTTTTTTGAGTATATGAGTAAAACATTTGATCTGATAGAAGGTACTGAATGGTTCGGCCGCAATAAGAGTGTTGATCTAACAAAACCGTTTGACCTTATCACAAAACGTCTAGATATAGATTGGACAAAGAATGAAGACCTTCTCACCGAACAAGATATTCAAAGAAGGCTCCGTCATCTAGAAAACTTCCCTCTTCCGTATTGTATCAAGACTATGCCTTTACAACTTACAAACACTCCCACACAATGCGGCTGGGGCCCTATGCAACGAGTCTACTTTGCAACTCAAATATTGAAAGAGTTTGATCTGGTTTGGTTTCAACGAGAAGACAAGATATCGCATTTCTGTTTTGAACTTACTGCAATGTTTTGTAGTCAACCAGACTATCCAAGGGACAGAGAATACTCTACGTATGATCCACCATCTAGACAAACGCCAACAACCAACTCATTCACAGCCACATATGAGGACTATAAAAAATATATGTACAGAGAGGATATTACTGATCTAGTTATGAAAAATTTTGATGTTCCTGTGATAACATACGAAGAATTTTCAAAAGATCAGGATGATGCTATGTTAAAAATACAAGAACACTATGGTATCAAAGCCAACTTTAGAGAAGAAAATAAAAAAGAGATTATAGAAAATCCAGACTATTCTAAGATATTTACAAATTATGATGAGATTAAAAAATGGTTTCTTTAGATGAAATGATAAAAGGAGCTTGGATTGATGGCGAAATGCTAGAAAAGCCAGGTGATAAATTTATACAACAACTTGCAGACTTGCTTGTACAATTACATTCCTTACCTCATGGGCCTGACTTTGCTACATATGATAATATACCAGAGTCACCTATGCGAGATGTTGTTCGTGATCTAGTAGATTGGAAAGAAAAGGACGCCTTTACTGAAGATGCGTTATACGATTACTATGCAATTAGAGGAAAGTTAGATAAAAGATTTTATCTGCATGGAGATTTGTGGAGACAAAATATTCTTGTAGACAAAGAGGGAAATCTTAACGGCCTACGAGATTGGGAAACTTTTTCATATGGTGACCCTCACTGGGATTTCCGTATGATCAGACGTTGGATAGGATGGGACGGTCTTGGTAAGTTAATATTCTTGTATAATTGTCAAGTAGATTGGAATGTAAACCACACCTACATTGAAATTTTAGATAGGATTTCTATCTGTCACTCTATACGTATTCGTAAAGAAAGAGGATTGTTGCGTCACGATAAACCAGATGCTATTGAGAATTTTGAGGATATGAAGCGTGCTTGGATTAATCGACCAGAGGGTTATTGAGTGCTTAGTCCTTAACAAAAACACCTCCGTTTATTTCCATTGTTGGATTGCCTGGATTTACCCGAACAATACTATTATTGGATTCATAGGTATTTCTAGCCTCTACAAATGCATCAACTGTTGAATCATCAGACCACGCCTGAGCTGCGGCTTCATCTTTCCATGTTACCACAATTTGTCTAACTGTAGCACTTACATCGGTACGAGCAACACCTTCCATTTTACCATTGTCGATATAATTCGTCTGCCGGTATAACTTAAACTCATCAGTAGGCACATACCAATCTGTATCAGCTGAATCCCTTGTTACCATTGACTTTGTTTGAAAGCTCATTCCTTATCTCCGTTGCAGATATGTTTTCTATCTCTTCTCCGAGATGTTCTT
>Ga0315315_10006808_pt1 | contig 10559 bp, 9 predicted proteins | sample M140m3416metaG_FD_203699 | JGI IMG/M metagenome (GOLD analysis project Ga0315315, IMG submission 203699) | Ammonia-oxidizing marine archaeal communities from Monterey Bay, California, United States - M1 40m 3416 | ecosystem: Environmental > Aquatic > Marine > Intertidal zone | place: USA... | reverse complement strand
CAATAGCCCATCTGATAGTTCAAATATAAACTCTGAAGATGTTTTAACTAGACATTTATTAAAACTTTCTGAGATAGAAAACCAGTTTCAACAATTAACAAATAAATTTGAAGAAATAAATTTTAAGCTAGATAAATTGTCAAACAGAATGTCTAAAGTTCAGTCAGATAATCAGTTGAGATTTCAAGATTTAGAAAGTTTTTTGCTATCTGACGGAAGTAATAAAAGAATTGTAAAAAAGACTAATGAAAATAATGATGAAGAGTTACCTGGAAGTTCTCAACCTCAAGATCTTGGATCGGTATCTTATAAAGATACTGCTACAAATGAAACATCACAGCAAACACAATCAATTGATACCACTGCTACTATTGTTACTGAAAATTTTCAATCCGAGGAAAAGATACTTCCAAATGAAAATCCAGATAAACAATATGAGTTTGCAACGAGCTTTTTAAAAGTTGGAGATTACCCAACTGCAGAAAGAGCATTTAGAGAGTTTGTAATTAGCAATCCAGAACATAATTTAGCAGGTAACGCTCAATATTGGTACGCAGAAACTTTTAGAATTAGACAACTTTATACAGATGCAGCATCGGCATATTTAGAAGGTTACCAAAAATATCCAAAGGGAGAAAAAGCTCCTATAAATTTATTAAAGCTTGGTGTATCTATGATACAGATTGGAGAAAAAGATCAAGGTTGTAAAATGATAAATGGTGTTGAAAAACAATACCCTAAGGCAAATCAATCTGTAATACAAAAAGCTAAATATGAGTCCCAAAAGTTCGAGTGTAAAAATCAAAATTCCTAAACTTCTTAAGGAAAAGTTAAGCAATAAAAAAATTAAACAGACTTATAAAAGTTTTGCAATCTCCCTAGATATTAATCAAAATTTTGTAGTGGCAGTATCAGGTGGGGCAGACAGTCTGGCATTAGCTTTCTTAGCTAAAATATATTCTATTGAAAAGAGACTAAATCCTAAATACGTAATAATTGATCATAAATTAAGACCTGAGTCCTCCAAAGAAGCAAAATTAGTAAAAAAGTTTTTAGAAAGATTTTTTATTTATACTGATATTTTAAGCTGGAAAGGAAAAAAACCAACTAAGAATATTCAGTCTTTGGCAAGAAAAAAAAGGTACGAATTACTTTTCGCATATTGCGATAAATTCAAGATAAATAATATTCTAATCGGACATCATAGAGATGATTTATGTGAAAATTTTTTTATTAGAATGTTAAGAGGAAGTGGATTAAATGGACTGGTATCTTTAGATACAAAAAGTAAAATTGGTAATAAAAATTTATTAAGACCTTTGTTAAATCAAAATAAAGAAGATTTAGAATATATTTCAAAAAAAGTTTTTAATTTTTATTTAAATGATCCAACGAATAAAGATGACAAATATCTTAGAATAAGGATTAGAAAATTAATTTCTGATTTTCAGAAAAATGGTTTAGATAAAAACAAATTTCATAAAACAATTAAAAATTTAAAAGACTCTAATTTTGTTGTAGGTTTTTATGTAAAGCAAAATTTACTTAATAACACCTTTTTTTCAAATAAAAATAATCAATTACTGTTGAATAAAAATTTTTTTCAACAACCCTACGAAATCATATTTAGAGCTTTTTCAGAGTCGATAAAACTTATTGGTAAAAGATACTACTCTGTCAGGGGAAAAAAATTAGATAGAATTATTGATAATATTAAAAATGATAAATTTTTAAAAGTTACTCTAGGGGGTTGTATCATTAAAAAGGTTAATCAGACGGTAATTATTTCAAAAGAGCAATAATTATTGCGACAATAATCAAAATTGCCTCTTGTTTAATTTATAATAAATCTTATTTTATAGTTATGAATATGAAAAATATAGCGATGTGGGCAATAATAGTTTTTTTAACTATTGGTCTTTACAATATGTTTAAAAACCCTCAATCAAATACCCGAGGAAGCAATCAAGTTATATTTTCAGAATTTTTGACATCTGTTGATAATGGAGAAGTTTTGAAAGTCGAAATTCAAGGAAACAACATAAAAGGTGTTTATTCTAATGGAAATAGCTTTACAACTTATTCACCTAACGATCCAAATTTGATTGAAAAACTTTCTGATAAGGGTGTAAGTATATCTGCAGCTCCAATTGATGAAAAAATGCCATCATTATTTGGAGTTCTACTTTCATGGTTTCCGATGTTGTTGTTAATTGCAGTTTGGATTTTTTTTATGAGGCAAATGCAAGGTGGCAAAGGTGGAGCAATGGGGTTCGGAAGATCAAAAGCTAAAATGATGAATGAACTCAAAGGTAAAGTTACCTTCAATGATGTAGCTGGTGTTGAAGAAGCTAAAGAAGAAGTTGAAGAAATTGTTGAATTTTTAAAAGACCCAAAAAAGTTTAGTAGGCTTGGTGGAAAAATTCCAAGAGGTGCCTTATTAGTTGGACCTCCAGGAACAGGTAAAACATTATTAGCTCGAGCTATCGCTGGAGAAGCAGGAGTTCCTTTTTTTACAATCTCTGGATCAGACTTCGTTGAAATGTTTGTAGGAGTTGGCGCCTCAAGAGTAAGAGACATGTTTGAACAAGGTAAAAAAAATTCTCCATGTATTATTTTTATTGATGAAATTGATGCAGTAGGAAGAAGCAGGGGCGCAGGCTTAGGTGGAGGAAATGATGAAAGAGAGCAAACTCTTAATCAGCTACTTGTCGAGATGGATGGTTTTGATACTAATGAAGGTGTAATAATAATCGCTGCAACGAATAGACCAGATGTTTTAGATCCAGCTTTATTAAGACCTGGACGATTTGATAGACAGGTAGTTGTTTCAAATCCTGATATTATAGGAAGAGAAAAAATTTTAAAAGTCCATGTAAAAAAAATTAAAATGGGACCAGACGTTAATTTAAGAACAATTGCTAGAGGAACTCCAGGATTTTCTGGAGCAGATCTTGCAAATTTAGTAAATGAGTCAGCATTATTAGCTGCAAGAAAAAATAAAAGAATTGTGACTGTTAGTGAATTTGAGGAAGCTAAGGATAAAGTTATGATGGGTGCTGAGAGACGTTCAATGGTTATGACAGAAGATGAAAAAAAATTAACAGCATATCATGAGGGTGGACATGCTTTAGTATCATTTAATATGCCTGTTTATGACCCTATTCATAAAGCTACAATTATACCAAGAGGTAGAGCATTAGGTATGGTAATGAATTTACCAGAAAGAGATAAACACGGCCATTCAATTAAATATCTTAAAGCGAGATTAGCAGTATGTTTTGGGGGAAGAGTTGCAGAAGAAGTTATTTTTGGAAAAGACAATATTTCTACAGGTGCAGGTGGTGGAAGTGGATCAGACATTAATCAAGCTACTCAACTAGCTAGAGCTATGGTTACCAAATACGGAATGAGTGAAGAGATGGGACCAGTCGAATATGGTGAAAATCAAGAAGAGGTCTTTTTGGGAAGATCAGTAACTCAAACTCAGTCAGTTTCTGAAGAAATTGCTCAGAAAATTGATAAAGAAATTAGAAAATTAGTTGATGAAGGCTACAATAAAGCTAAGGAAATTTTGACAGAAAAAATCGACGATCTACATAAAATTGCAAAAGCTCTTATAACTTACGAAACTTTAACTGGAGAAGAAATCGAAAATATTATTAACAAAAATATATATCCAGCAGACAAACAAGATCTGAAAGTTGAAGACGACAAAGGCTCTGCGATGGGTGCTCTGGGGCTTAAACCTAAAATTGTTCATTAATATTAATGCCCAGATATTACACAAGAGCGTGTAATTTCTATTATGGAAAAATATCAAAGAGCTTAGTTAAAAACAAAAAATCTCTACCATTAAATGGAAATAAAGAGATTTCTTTTGATCAGATTGAGTTGATTTCGAGAAACTCAAAAAAAAAAATTAAAATTAATAAATTAAGCAATTTACCTAAAATATTAAAAAAACAAATTACTCAGGATTTAAAAAATATAACCTCCAAAAAAAAAAATTTTGCAAATTTAAATTTTAATAAGTCTCCAAACATCATGGGTATATTGAATCTTACACCGGATAGTTTTTCTGATGGTGGAAAATTTAATAGTAGAACAAAAGGAATTAAACAAGCTTTAGAGATGTTTAAATCTGGAGCTAGCATTATAGATGTTGGTGGCGAGTCAACTAAGCCAGGTTCAAAAGGTATTAATGTTAAGATAGAATGGGGGAGAATAGATAAAATATTAAAATCTATTAGTAAAAAAATTCCTATATCTTTGGATACAAGAAAATCAGAGATAATGCAAAAAGGTATTAAACTTGGAGTTAAAGTTATAAATGATGTATCAGGATTAAATTATGATACTGAGACTATTAATGTTTTAAAAAAACATAAGACTCCATTTGTTTTACAACATTCACAGGGCACACCTGAAAAAATGCAGAATAATCCAGTTTATGCAAATGTATTATTAGATATTTATGATTTTTTTGAAAAAAAAATTCGTTTTTTAAGATCAATTGGTATTAAACACAATAATATAATTATTGACCCAGGAATTGGCTTTGGAAAAAATTTGAAACATAATATTAATCTAATTTGTAATATTTCTATTTTCCATTCATTAGGCTTTCCTATACTTGTAGGAACATCAAGAAAAAAATTTATTAAGGAATTATCAGGTAATAATGATACAAAAAATAGAACAGGAGGAACTGTTTCGTCTGTGATTTACTTGATGATGCAGGGAGTACAAATTCTAAGAGTTCATGAGGTTAATGAAATATTACAAGGAATAAAAATTTTTAAAGATTTAATAAAAAATTAATGACAAAAAAATATTTTGGTACAGATGGAATAAGAGGGGCAATTAATAGTAAAAATATCAACGGTGACATGTTCTTCAAATTTGGTTTAGCTTCAGGAACATATTTCAAGTCTCAAAAAAAAAAGAAACAAACCGCAATCATAGCTAAAGACACAAGATTATCTGGCTATTCTTTAGAACCAGCATTAGTCTCAGGATTGGCATCTGCTGGTATGCATGTCTATACATTAGGACCTTTGCCCACTAACGGTCTAGCCATGCTTACAAAGTCTATGAAAGCTAATATGGGTATTATGATCACTGCTTCTCACAATCCTCATTATGACAATGGATTAAAATTGTTTGGTCCAGATGGAATGAAATTATCAGATAAGATAGAAAAGAAAATTGAAAATTTAATTGATAAAAAAATATATAAGAATTTATCTAATCCTGAAAATTTAGGTAGAGTAAAAAGACTAGAAACTGGAACAAAAGATTACATTAAAATCTTAAAAAAAAATTTTACAAAGGATTTTAATTTAAGAGGATTAAGAATTGTAATCGATTGTGCAAATGGTGCGGGATATAAAGCAGGACCTGATTTATTAAGATCATTAGGAGCAAAAGTTTTTGCGATAGGAGTAAATCCTAACGGCTTAAATATAAATAAGTATTGTGGTTCGACTTTTCCTAACAACATAAGAAATGCAGTAAAGAGACATAAAGCTCATTTAGGTATATCTTTAGATGGTGATGCAGACAGAATTATTATGTGTGATGAGAAAAGCAACATTATTGATGGTGATCAAATAGTTGCTGCTTTGGCAATTAGGTGGAATAATAAAAAGATGCTTAGAGGAGGAGTGGTTGGCACTTTAATGTCTAACTATGGTCTAGAAAATTTTCTTAAAATAAGAAAGATCAAATTTATTAGATCAAATGTAGGTGACAGGTATGTAAAAGAAAAAATGCAAAAATATAATTTTAATTTGGGAGGCGAACAATCTGGACATATTATTTTAGGTAAATTTGCGACCACTGGAGATGGATTATTAGTTGCTCTAGAGGTTTTGTTTGCAATAAGAAAAGGGAAAAAAGCTAGTGAATTTTTTAATACATTTAAAAGGACGCCTCAAATCTTGAAAAATATACATGTAAGAGATAAATCTATTATAAATAAATTAGAAGTTAAAAAATCTATAAAAATTGCAGAAAACCTCATGAAAGGAAAGGGAAGAATTTTAGTAAGAAAATCTGGAACCGAGTCAAAGATAAGAGTTATGGGGGAAAGTGAAAATAAAAGAATTCTTAATCAGTGTATAAATATCATTTCAAAAAAAATTAGATAAATTGAAACTTAAATCAAAAATTTTAATTATTGCTGGCTCAGATTCCTCTGGTGGAGCAGGTATTCAAGCAGACATTAAAACTGTTACTGCATTAGGATCTTATGCAATGACTGCAATAACAGCTGTAACTTCTCAAAATACAATTGGAGTAAAATCTATAGTGCCAATTAATCCTAAGGAAATATATAATCAAATTATATTTACTTCAAAAGACATAAAACCAAATGCAATCAAAATTGGAATGCTGCACTCTACTAAGGTCATTGAGTCAGTAATTAAATCCTTAAAAGTGATTAAACAAAAAAAAATTGTACTGGATCCAGTAATGGTCGCAAAAGGTGGAACTAAATTAATTAACAATAAAGCAATTAAACTACTTAAATCAAAATTAATTAACAAAGCTATATTGATTACTCCAAATATCCCTGAAGCAGAAATATTAACCAACACTAAAATTAAAACTAAGGAGGATATGATTTTTGCAGCCAATAAACTTATAGAGTCTGGGGCAAAAAATGTTTTAATTAAAGGGGGCCATTTAAAATTTAGATCTGTTAAAGATATATTTGTTAACAAATCCGAAATAAAAGTATTCAACAGCAAGAGATATAAAACAAAGAATACTCATGGCACAGGTTGTACTTTGTCTAGTGCCATAACTACTTTTTTATCATGTGGAAAACCTATTAAGAAAGCTTGTGAGCTTGGCATCAAGTATGTTAATTCTGCAATTGATACAAACCCAAAATATGGAAAAGGACACGGTCCAATAAATCACCTTTGCTCAATGAAATTAAATATAAAATTTAGGTAATGAAAAATATTGTTGTTGTTGGTTCCCAATGGGGAGATGAAGGAAAAGGCAAAATTGTAGATTGGCTTTCAGAACAAGCTGATGTTGTGATTAGATTCCAAGGTGGTCATAATGCTGGTCACACTTTAGTAATAGATGGAGTTACATACAAACTTAGATTGCTACCATCTGGAATAGTAAGAAAAAATAAAATTTCTATAATTGGTAACGGAGTTGTTGTTGACCCTTGGGCGTTACTTGATGAAATTGAGGAGATGAAATCAAAAGGCATAAAAATAAATGTTGAGAATTTTATTATTTCTGAGTCTGCAAATTTAATATTACCATTCCACAGAGAAATGGATGAAATCAGGGAAGATGCTGCTGGAAAAGGAAAAATTGGAACAACAAGAAGAGGTATTGGACCTGCTTATGAAGATAAGGTGGGAAGAAGATCAATAAGAGTTATGGATCTAAGATCAGAAAAAAATCTTGATCAAAGATTAGAGTCAGTTTTATTACATCATAATGCTATCAGAAAAGGATTAGGAAAAAAAATTTTTGAAAAAGATCAACTAAAAAAAGATTTATTAAAAATTGCACCAGAAATTTTAAAGTTTTCTCAACCTGTTTGGTTAAAAATTGACCAATTTAAAAAACAAAAAAAAAAGATTTTATTTGAGGGTGCTCAAGGTATTTTATTAGACGTTGATCATGGAACATATCCATTTGTTACATCTTCTAATACTGTTGCATCTAGCGCAGCTACTGGAACTGGTTGTGGGTTAAATACAATAAATTATGTTTTAGGTATTACGAAAGCATACACAACAAGGGTGGGCGAAGGACCTTTCCCAACAGAGTTAAATGATGATGTAGGTGAATTGTTGGGCACTAGAGGTAAAGAATTTGGAACTGTCACTAGTCGTAAACGACGATGTGGTTGGTTTGATGGAGTTTTAGTCAGACAAACTATAAAAATTTCAGGAATTGATGGAATTGCACTTACTAAACTTGATGTCCTTGATGAGTTAGATGAAATTAAGATGTGTGTTCAATATGAACTAGATGGAAATAAAATTGATTATTTGCCTGCAGCAGTAGAAGATCAATTAAAAATAAAAGCTATATACAAAATTTTTCCTGGATGGAAAACATCTACTAATGGGATAAAAAATATTGAAGAACTACCAGAAAATGCAAAAAATTATATTTTTGCAGTTGAAGATTTTATAGGAACAAAAATTTCTAGCATTTCTACTAGCCCAGAACGAGAAGACACAATATTGATCGAAAATCCTTTTGAAGTTTAATTTATAGGTAATAAATTTTTAGATTTAGCTAATAACAACATATGTTTTTGTAATTTTTCAAAAGCTTTATTTTCTATTTGTCTCACTCTTTCACGACTTATTTTATATTTTTTACTTAAATCCTCGAGTGTAGTTGGATTATCATTTAATCTTCGTGAATATAAAATTTCTCTTTCTCTGTCATTCAAAACTTTAATGGAGCTTTTAAGCAAATCTTTTCTTTGCTCCATTTCCTCTTGATGAGCAAATTTAAGATCATGATCTAACTCTTTGTCTACCAACCAGTCTTGCCATTCATCTCCATCTTCACCTACTTGAGCATTCAGTGAAAATTCTTTTCCTGATAATCTACGATTCATGGAAACCACTTCATCTTTGCTTACATCAAGTTTATTTGCGATTTCATTTACATGCTCGTTTCTCAAATCACCTTCTGATTGAGGTGCAATTTGGTTTTTTAATTTTTTAAGATTAAAAAATAGTTTTTTTTGTGCACTAGTAGTACCAATCTTTACCAAACTCCATGATCTTAAGATATATTCTTGAATCGATGCTTTGATCCACCACATTGCGTAAGTTGCTAACCTAAAACCTTTTTCTGGCTCGAATTTTTTAACTGCTTGCATTAAACCAACATTTCCCTCAGATATCATTTCGTTGACTGGTAATCCGTATCCCTTATAACCCATTGCAATTTTTGCAACTAATCTAAGGTGGCTCGTAACTAATTTTTCTGCCGCTTTAACATTTCCATTAGTTTTCCAATTTTTAGCAAGCATGTATTCTTCCTCAGCATCTAGCATGGGAAATTTTTTTATTTGATTAAGGTATGCTGATAGACCACCTTCATTACTTAGGATTGGAAGATTACTATTAAAAGTACTATTCATAGAGTGTTTATCTAATTAATATTATTTTTTTTTCAATATTTTATTTACCAGTCTTTCTCAGCGTTTTTAAGATTATTTCAAGTTCCTGAGGCAAAATTGAGTCAAAAATCATTTCCTCCTTTTTCTTTGGGTGAATAAAACCAATAATTTTAGCATGGAGGAATTGTCTGTCTAAATTCATAAGTTTTTTTTCTAATGATGGGCTGATATTTTTTATTTTTTTGAACCTTTTTTTATACTTATCATCCCCAACTATACTGTTACCTAAATAGTTCATGTGAACTCTTATTTGATGAGTTCTTCCAGTTTCCAACTTACATTCCAATAAGCTTAAAGTCGGAATATTTTTATTTTCAAAAATTTCTATTGTTTTGTAGTTTGTTATTGCTTTCTTTCCTTTTGTATTACTTACTTCCATCATTTGTCTATTTCTACTACTTCTGGTAATTAAAGTTTCAACCCTTCCTTTAGAAGGCCTAATCTTTCCCCAAACAAGTAATTGATAAACTCTTTTAATTATATGTTTACTAAATTGATTTGATAGATTTTCATGTGCAAGATTATTTTTTGCAACCACTATTAAGCCTGAGGTATTTTTATCAATTCTATGGACTATCCCCGGCCTTAAAACACCCCCAACATTTGACAATGAATTTTTATTGTAATTAATTAAAGCATTAACAATTGTTTTATCATGGTTTCCTGCACCAGGATGCATTGAGATACCCGCTGGTTTATCAACTACCAATATATCATCGTCTTCAAAAATAATATTAAGTTTAAAATTAAAAGGAGTTAAATTTTGGACTGGTTTTTTAATTATATTTAAGCTTACAAAATCATTAGGTTTAACTTTATAAGAGGGTGATTTTATAACTGCTTTATTGATCTTTAATTGACCTCTTAAAATCAGATCTTTTATATAGGACCTACTAAAATCTTTTAATTTTTTGTTTAAAAAAACATCAATTCTCTTTTTTTCATCATTTGATGATATTAGAAATTCGTTATTAGTTATTTTCATTGAAAAAATATTGCTTTATCATAAATACTACTGAGTTTAAGTAAAAATGAAAAGAAAATATTATATATCATTATTATCCGTAATTATAATTGCTATTATAATATATTTAATAGGATCTTATCTATTAGTTAATGAAAGATCTAAAACAACTTTTTTTTTAAAATCGATTATTCCTAATAGTGTTAAGAATATACTTAAAAATACTGTATATAAAAATCAAGAGACCACAAAAGATATTGAAAATCAAATTGCTAAATTTAAAGAGTTAGAAAAACTCTACAATTTCAAAATTGATGCTTTAAAAAATCTAAAGAAAAAAAATAATTCTAGAAATTTTGAGAATATTTATTTTGAAAAATTTAGGGATTAAAAAATAATTTCTGA
>Ga0315315_10006806_pt1 | contig 10560 bp, 6 predicted proteins | sample M140m3416metaG_FD_203699 | JGI IMG/M metagenome (GOLD analysis project Ga0315315, IMG submission 203699) | Ammonia-oxidizing marine archaeal communities from Monterey Bay, California, United States - M1 40m 3416 | ecosystem: Environmental > Aquatic > Marine > Intertidal zone | place: USA... | reverse complement strand
GCATCAACTCTTCCCCCAGAACCAGGCAGGCAACCTGGACGGCCAGATCGAGGACGTGCTGGAGCACTTCGTCTACGTGCCCAAGAAGTGCACCGCGAACCCACAGGACATTCCCTTCTTCCTGTCGACCCGTCTGGTGGACGCGGCGGCCCAGCAGGACAGGCAGCAGCACCCGGACGGCGATGATCCCGGCGGCGATGGCGGCGACGGGGCGGCGGCCTTCTCGGTGAAGGACCCGGTGAAGGTGCTGAGGCAGTTCGAGGACGCGGCGGCGGACGTGAGCGCTGACTTTGAAGCGAACATGGTGCGCTTCTAGCTGGGCCAGCTCATCGCTCCCTTGTGTATAATTAAGATTTAAACAGCATTCCCGTACATCCATTAGTTAATATCTCAGGCTGGTCCCAGCCACGCAGCAGCAGCGGCGCCGGCGCCGTTGCCCATCTGTTCGTGGTGGGTGATAAAGTCCATCATCTGGCCTAGGTAGGGAAACGCCTCGATGGCGCGCCTGGCGTCATCTGGAATGCCCGCCCCACCGTCGAAGGAGAGCATCCGCCTCCTCCACTCCTCTGGATCCATGGACCAGGAGAGTATCCGCCTCCTCCAGTCCTCTGAATCCCTGGACCAGGAGACCGACCGCCTGCCCCCCTCCCCATCCCGAGGGAGGCCGGTAAGGGTGTCCGGTTTTGGTTCCGGTTTTGGTTCCGGTTCTGGTTCCGGGTCAACGCCCTCGTCCGCACACACAACTTCCGCATCGACGTCCGCATCGACGTCCGCATCGACGTCCGCACCAACGTCCGCGCCCCCCCCACAGAAAGGCACCGCGGCCCTCCTCCTCCTGCGGATAAGCTCCAGCAGCTCGTCTGTCCCGGCGTCACCCCCCCCCCCCCGCGCCCGCATCCTCCCCTCGAGCTCCCCGAGGCAGCCGAGGAGGCGATCCTGCACCTCGCGCTCATGCGCCAGCCCGTCGAGCGGCCCTGCCGACGCCAGCAGCGCGTCCAGCTCGGGCACGGAGGCTGCGGATCCGCCCTCCTCCCCCCCCGGACGCCGGAGCAGCTCCCGTGCCCGCGCTGCCGCCCACGCCGCGGGGGAGGAGGAGGGGGAGGCTAGGCCCGGCCCGGCGAGGGCTGGCACGAGCTCGGCGAGCAGCCGCGTCGTCCCGGGACCCCTGACCGAGGGCGCGGCCCTCTCGACCAGCGAAATCGCCGCCGCCGCCGCCGCTGCCGCCCCCGCCCCCGCCGCCGCCCCGGGCCTCCCACCCCGGACGGCCTCGAGCGCGTCCCGCAGCTCCCGCACCGTCACCGGAGCCGCCGGGGCTCCCTCCTTGCTCCCTCCCGCTGGCGCCGCTACCGGCGCGGGCGAGGCGGAGCGGCGCCTCTCCCTCTCCCTCTCCCTCTCCCTCTCCCTCTCCCTCTTCCTCTTCCTTCCGCCGTCGGCAGCCGTTGCCGACATGGCCTCGGCTGGCTGGAGGCCGGTGCGGGAAACTGACCTATATGAGTTGTGGCGCGGGCCAGGGCAGCTGGAAAGATTCTGGAATTCATTCATTCCAGATTCCAGAGCTCGTCTACATACTAGCTAGTACTAGTGGAGTAAATAAATTACGTAAATAGCTCGTACTAAAATACAAAAGTATGTGCTACTAGCTAGTAAAAAATATTATGCATACTCTGTCCGACCAGCACGACCGGCCCGTCGTGGGGGCGGCCAACTTCTGCCTCGGCGACGCCGCTGGGGACGCGGTTTCCGCCGGAAGCGCGACCACCACCGTCCCAGGGACCGCCCTAGGGACCGACTTCGACCGCCTCGCCGAGACGGCAATCCACGAGCTGGGGCCATCCAGTAGCTCGCGAACGAACCGTTACTTTGCTGGGGGAGGGCTCGCGTTGGCTGTCGCGGTGCTACGGACCACAACAATGTGAGTAAATTTAACTTTGAAAATATTAAAGTTAAAGAACGAATGCATGCTTTCGCTACGACGCCCCTTTCCAAGGATATTCATTAGAAGGGGTTCATTCCATCGTACTCTGGCTCACCAGGATTCCTCATAAAGTGAAGAGGCGATCGGATCGCGTCGCTGCCATAGTACCAGCCATTGCCGTCCAAGGTTTCGAATAAGCAGTGCATGATCGAGACAATGCCCTCAGCAGGCAGCTTAGTGGCTCCATAGTTGGCGGTCATGCGGGTCTTGATAAATCCTGGGGTGATGGCGCTGGAAATAATGTTCGGATGCTCCCTCGCCAGGATCATTGTGTAGCAAGTCACCAGCGCCTTGGACAGTCCATACCCACCATTCGTATCCTCGGAAGAATTAAGAGCGGACTTGGCGTGCGAGTCGATCCATTCCCAGGTGAGATCGGATCCGAACCCGCAGAGCATCTTCTGCGCCTCGACGTCCCCCACGCGGCCAACATATCCCGGACCGCCACCGGACCCGACATTAACGACGCGTCCCTGCTTTGGACATAATAGGGGCAAGAAGGCATCGCACACGCGCTTGGTTCCGTACAGGTTTGTGTTCAGTACTATTGCAGAAGTGTTTCCATGACCAAGGCCAGTGCCAGCATTGTTGACGATGGCATAGAGTTTTAGGGGGTCGATCAAATCCTTGACAATGCTCGCTGCGGCCTTGACAGAGTCATCGGAAGATACATCGCACGGGACGAACTCAACATTTGCGCCCGGCACGGCGGATAGGATGTCTTTCACGGCAGCCTCGCCCTTTTCGGCCGAGCGAGCGCCGAGGAAGACCTTGTGCCCATCCTGGGCGAGCTTCTTGCACAGAGCGAAACCGATGCCCTGGTTGCCACCGGTAACGAGCAGGTGTTTGGTCATGGCTACCGTAAATGATTCTCGAATATGAGAAAGATAATTTATGAAAGATCGGCGATGTCGGCGATATGAAATGAGACGATACTACTCCTACTACTATCGTACAAATTGCTGATCATTATTATTATTATTTTGTCCGCTCAGGCCGCATGAATGCTAAACTAGCATTCAGTTTTGCCGCACTAAATTACTAGCGGGCGGGATAATTAAGGCTATCTCGTAGTATGGGTACTAGACTAGTATGCGTACCAGCTAGTACAGTACATCACTTACGTATGTATGCTACTATTCATACTACTTAGACAAAGCTATAGAGCTCGTAGTACGTTACTTTTATCTTCGTCGCGGCAGATGTAAGGAATGTACTCGTACTCTCGTAAATCCCTACTACTAATAGTCGTAATAGCTGCCGTACGTATGTAGCAAGTTAGATCGAATCTTGACTACGAGAGTAGTCTAGTACGAGTCGTAGCTCGCACGATTTCACCCTCACCGTCCGTTCCCAATCGGAGCGCGCTCCTTATCGAGCAAGCCAGCCGCGCATTGCGCTGGGTAGTTATTATGCATACTCGTAGAGAGACTAGTACTTGAGGTATTACTACTAGCTAGTAGCTACAGTAGTAGGAGTATGATCGGCGAACTTCCTCCAATCGCTCGCTCACCTCCAAGAACTTGGCCCCTCCCTCAGAAAAAATATCGCAACGCATTGGGCTGCGCTCATCCTCTGCCCCTTTGACCTGACCTGACCTGACCTGACCTGATTGCCCATCTATATTTCGCCACTCTCCAACTCCTGCAATCATGTTCAATCCAAAATCTGAGATTGCGCTCAGCGTCATCGCGTACTCCTTCTGCAGCGGCAGCCTGGTGCTGGTTAACAAGCTAAGCGTGACTTTCTACCCGTATCCGTCCCTGGTCGCGACCCTGCAGATATGGTCCTCGGTCTTCATCATTTATGGCATGTCCTTCCTGGGATTGATCTATGTCGACCCCATCAAGAAGGAGTACGTCAAACCTTACCTATTCTATACCGTAGCCTTCGCTGTGGGGATCTTCTGCAACATGAAATCCCTCTCGCTTTCGAACGTGGAAACCATTATCGTGGCTCGGGCACTCGCTCCTCTCATTGTCACCTTTCTCGACTCCGCTTTCCTTGGCCGGGAGCTGCCATCCCCGCGGAGCTGGACCGCGCTGGCCCTCATTGCCGCGGGAGCCTGCGGCTACGCCGCCACCGACGATCAGTTCCGCAACCAGGGACTTAACGCTTATGTCTGGCCCATTCTCTACCTTTTCGTCACCTCGTTCCAGATGGCGTACGGGAAGAAGATCCTTCAGGATGTAAATCTTAAAACGGTGTCTGGGCCCGTTCAGTACACCAACCTTCTCGGATGGCCCCCGATGCTCCTTTTCGCCGGAATGGGAAGCGAGAGCGAGTACACCAGATTCGCCCGCCATTGGTCCGAGGACGGCATCATGACCATCTTCGCTAGTTCCGTGGGAGTATTCTGGCTCATCATGGGCTGCCTCGTCGGGACGGCCATTGGGTACACTGGATGGTGGTGCCGGGACAAGGTGAGCGCGACGTCCTACACCATCATTGGCATCATGAACAAGTGTTTCACGGTCCTGGTCAACTGCCTCATCTGGGACCAGCATGCGGGCCCCCTCGGCATCGCCAGCCTCTTTCTCTGCCTTGTGGGTGGGGCTCTGTACCGACAGTCGCCTATGAGAGGGAAGACAGCGTACAGCAAGGTTGCCCAGTCTGATTTCGAGATGTCGAAGGGAAGCAAGACGGGCGACGAGGAGGACGGATGGAGAGATACCAAAACCAAGAAGTAAAACGAAGTAAGACATCTGCCATGTCAAAAAGATTTGGTGCAAAACATAGTATTGGAGTCTTATTCTAATGAGTCATAAACAATCGCCTCCGACTCCGCCTCGTATGCACCGCTCTGATGCTGGGAAATCCTGCCGTACAGCGCGTCCGTCACCTTGAGCTTGTAGGTGATGCTGCGCTTGGTGTAGTACAAAGGATCGCTCTGGACATTCTGAATGATGTCTGACACCAAGTGGCCGCGTTCGACCTGGCACCCGATATCGTTCTGAAGCCGGGTGTAGTGCACGTGAAAGTGGTAGAACTGGGGCTGGTAGTGGACAAAGCAGCGGATCTGATCACGCGGCACTCCGTACGTCCGTTCGATGGCGTCAACACCCTCACCCAGCATGGCCTCGAGGGTGGGGACGTGCTTCGCACGTACGTCACGGAGGGAGGCGACTCCCTCAGCCTTGATTATGCCCAGGCAATACAGATCGACGGTGGAGGGATGGTGTAGCCACTCCTCGCGAGGCGTAGTGTTGGGGTCCGGATGGCTCCTCCACTTTGTGTCTATATTCACCAAGAAATCGTCACGATCCAGAATGAGCCGCTCGGCCTCCTTGGTGCCGTCGATAATCTTCTTGATCCACCCAAGACTGCCCCCAACGATCGTCTCCGTGATGTAGGGCCTGGTGATCTTCTCGTAGAGCTCTGCGCTCTCCTCAACGAGAGCGGAGCCCGCGCTGGGACTGGCCCTCTGGATCTGTTTATCAGACGCCGGGGAGATGAGCTCGCATGTGAAGCTTCCCATCTTGGCTGCGGCCTCTCCAGAAGCTACGACGGACTGCTTCCCCCCCGCCGCGGCCTCCTTCTCGTTCAGCTTCCCGATGAGGGTTCCGATGGGCTTCCCGATTATCTCCCCTGCCGCATCCAGGAGGCGGGAGCTCAGCTTCCCCCCGCCCGGAGATGCGGCCCAGTACGAGTACTCCGCCCCGGATTCGCTGGTCAGATCGAAGCCGTAGTCCGATAGGAAGGCCAATATGGTGCGGGAGTTGGCCTCGTCGGACTTGTTGAGGACGTCAAAGGAGGTGAGGCCCTCAGGGTCCGTCGATTCTCCATCGGTCTGCGCAGCCTTTGGAACGGTGGAGTCTAGGATTCTTCGGTGGAACGGCACCACCGAAAGCTTCAGGAGGGACCTGGCCACCTCGGGAGCCCCTCCCGGGGGGCCGGTGCTGATCGCCCCCCCGGGATGGGTCAGGAGGATGGTTGCGTGGCTGTCCGAAAGGCCGAGCGTCCGCGCCACCACCCCCTCGGCGTTGAGGACTGATTCCGGGGCAGTCAACCCGGCCGGCGTGGAGGTGGAAGGTCCCGCCGCCCCTCTGCGCCCGGCCCCTCCCACCCCGGCCCTGGCCTTCGCCTTGTCGACGGCGTCTCCCACCTTCCGGCTGACTCCCAGCTTCTCGTCCATGACCCTCGCCCCGGCGGTCGCCCTCGCGACGGCGTTCTCCGCGGCAGCTCCCGCAGCGGCGGCGGCGGCGAGGCCCACCTCCCGCACCGAGGACCCGTCTCGGATCAGGGAGAGGCGCTGCTTCGTGGGGGCGCCGGCGACGCCGGAGGAGGAGGCCCCGTCGTTCTCATTGGCGGCGTCCCACACGGTACGGATCGGCATCGGTACTGGAGGAAGAGGGAGAGGAATTGAAGTTCGTCGTCCTATGCCAGGTTAGCGGTTAGCAGGCGGCGGGGAGATATGGGCGGCGGGGAGATATGAGATACCTGAGATAGAGATGATGAGGGAGGTGAACTTGACCATGGACCATGGACTATGTATGGACTACTCGTATGGATTAGGGATGAGAGATTACCGGCACGATGACGAGGAAACTATTCTGCTGAGAACGTACACGACTCGTAGAGTACGAGCCGTACTTGCGCGCTCCCCTCGATTCAATCCATCCACAGCACCCGTCAGTCAGCCCGTCAGGCTTGCTCCGGAGTGTATGCGCATGCGCAAAATTAGGACAAAAAAAAATACGAGTCGTAAATGACAAATCAAAACTGCTCAGGCCGCATTTTTCACTTTGACTTGTGATGCACGATCGCGACGAGCGCCCCATCAGCTAAAGTCACACACACTCTCATAAAATAGAAACCGAGCAACAGGAAAACCAAAACAGAACCAACATGACTTTCTTCAAATCCCCCGGCGGCACCAGATCAACCTCCACCTCCACGCCCCGCAAGACTCCGTGCCCGTCCATACCGACCACCCCCCAGGACGATCCCAGTCACGAGGTAGCCATCTTCGGGCTCGGATGATTCTGGGGCCCGCAGCCGCGCTTCCAGGCCCTTGACGGGGTGTCGCGCTGCATCGTGGGCTACGCCGGAGGGAAGGAACCCTTCCCGACCTACCAGAAGATGAAGGACTACACGGAATGTGTTCTCGTCGAGTACGATCCTGCCAGGATAAGCTACGAGAAGCTCCTGGCCGAGTTCGTGAAGATGGGAGGGGGACGTGGATCTTATTCGAGGCAGTACCGGTCAGTCGTGCTGTACGCCGACGACGGCCAGAAGGGGAAACTCGAGAATTTTGTCGATGCACGGAAGGCAAAGGGGCTGGGATTTCATGCCCTCGGAATAGAGCCCTTCACCGAATTTTACCGGGGCGAGGAGTATCACCAGAACTACCTGGCCAAAGCGACCGGAGGAGGGGCGTGCGGATGGTAGGAACTCTTAAAGTGGCATTTATAGGTGCGAGATAGTGTAGTAGATGGATTGATCGTTCCTTCCCGCCATCAATGAGACGTGGTAGCTGCTGACCAAGAATGACGCGCTGGGACGCTTTGGTCTCCACATGGAACTCGTCCAGCGCTGATATTTGGTCGTGGCCGCCTTTTGCAAGAATGAATTATGCATCTCACTCCCGTTGCCAAATAAATAATAGCCATAGCGTTGTTGAACGATTTATAACATTAAGTACGTTTAATTGATACATATCAGCCCTGTACATGCATATATATATATAATATAAACTAGCTCTTCCTGGCCGCCGGCCGACTGCCAGCGTTGCCTGGAGTTTTCGAAGCGCTACTGGGCCTCGGTATCCGGCCAGTTCGGCCAGCAGGAGCACTGGTTCGGCCGGAAGGGGTACCCTTGGTGGGGGTTCTGCCGGGAGGGGTCTTCCTTGCGGTGGGAGTTGTCCTCCTTGTCGTGCTTCCTCTTGATGACACACTGGATGCGCTTCCTCTTGACGAGCTTCTGGACGAGGGTGGTGTTCTCTTAGGAGAGGTGCCAGGGCGCCCCCCCCTCGAACTGGTCGATTTGGTGTCATCCTCGTCGTCGCTGTTGATCTCCTGGACGGAGCTCTTGGCCTGTCCCAGTTCGCACTTGTTTACATCCGACGCGAATCTCAAACTAGAAAGAGATTCTGGTGCGCTCATCTCTGTCGGAGAAAGATTAGCGATCATTAGGGTCTTTCCGTCTCCGCTTAAACTTGGCTGCAGCAGGTACGTCAGCTTGGAATTACGGAAGGGGATATGACCCGCCTTACCCCCGATGGAAACGAAAACGTTGGTAAGACTGCTCAGACTCTTGTTGATGGCCACAGCCTCCTTGGCTTCGTCGCCAGTGACCCCAGAACGTTTGATGCGCTCGGACCCGGCGAGATCCACCAGGTTCAGCATACCCTTAAGAGATTTATTGGTTTCAGGGTGGACCGCGGTTAGGTGCAAGGTAAATACCGAATGCGACCGACTCGACACGTCATTCATGCTGGTCGCTTTGGTGGTTCGGAATTTGGCCGCCGTTGACATCACATCGCCTACGGCCTCCATATCGGTCGGTTCCAATGGTTTGACTGTGAGATCAGTAACAAAGCGAGTGCCGTCGCTCTTGACCTTAATTTCGTGCTTCTTGTCACCGATGTCTTCGTCATCTCCTCTGAGCAGGTCACGGATGCTTTCGTTGTAAATTTCGAGAAATGAAACTTGCATCTCGTACTTCCATCCCTGAGCCTCAAGCTCGTTCTTGTACTCTCCGACCTGCTCAATGGCACGAGGGATGATCCCCCTCATCTGTCCGAGACCGCTGCCCTGCATCGTGTGCGTCTTACCAGATCCAGTCTGCCCGTACGAGAAGAGAGTGACGTTGTAACCATCCAGTGCGCTCTGGACGAATTCGGCCACCTCGATGAATACAGCTTCCTGAGACGAAACGGGGCCAAAGACGCGGTCAAAGGTGAAGGGAGTGGCCTTCCTTTCATCTCCATCGGTGGTAAGCTTGAGTTCGGTGTCACTCTTAGGAATGACACAAGGCATCTCGTTGTCGGCAACGTCATCAGTCGGCAGGAACGGCCGAATTCTGGCGAAGACACGAACGTTACCCCGAAGCTCCTGAATGGTGTTGTGCATCCTGCGCCGCTCAGCCGCTCCCTCGCGGATCTGATTCTCCAGCTCGAGCCGCTCCTTTGCAAACTCCGCCCGCGCCGCTGGGAGCTTCTCCTCCTCTGCCTTAATCTTGGCGTTGAGTAGGTGGATCTCCCCATTTAGCTTCGACACTGTCTCCGCGTGCTGCGCGGCCTCGGCGCTCTTTTGGTGTGTTAGGGCCTCTTTAAGGGACCCAATCTCGCCCTCAAGCCCAGTGATAAGGTCCTGCGCCTCCACGAGCTCGGCTTCTCTAGCCTCCACCATTGCTTCTTTCTCCTCCATTTTCTTTCTCCACTTGACCTCCAGGACCTCGTTCGCCTCGTTCAGCTGCTGCTGCATGACGGCATGCTCCTTCGTCATGGCCACCATCTGTGCGCCGACGGCGATGCGCTCATTCCTCTCCTCAACCTCCTTCAGCTCCGACCTTGTTCGAAGCTCCTTCTCGAGCTTGAGGTCAGCTGCCTGGGACGATATCTCCGATTTATACCCGTCGACCTGCTCCCTGATTCCCTTGAGGGAGGTCTCGGCAGCGTCGAGGTCCTTTTTGGCCTTTTCGAGACCTTCCGCAATTGAAGCCTTCTCGTGCTTTAGTACTGTGAGCTCCCCCTTGGTGTCGACCAGCGACCTTTCCAGGCCCGTAACCTGGGCCTCGGCTTCCTGCCTCTTCTTGTTTGCGGTCTCCTCCCTCTCCATGCCGGAGCGCTGGATGTCCCCAAGACTCTTCATGAGCTCGCTAAGGTCCCTGTCCTTCGCCGACGCCTTCTCGACCGCAGCATCTTTCTCAACGACGGACTTCTGCGCCTCCATGTCCTTCCGCTTCACCTCGGCCTCCAGCTCCTTGATTCGTGCCTTCTGCGACTTGGACTCTTCCTTCAGCTTGGTGAGGTGTCCCTCGGATGCGCCGGACTTCGCCTTCTCGACCGCCTTCGCGTTGCTCTTCTCCAGGGCAACCAACTCTTGCTTCAGCGTGTCAATCTCCTTCTGCACCGCCCAGTTCTTGGCCTTTCCAACCTCCATGGCAATGAGAGCCTCGGTCTTGCTCTTGTCGGTGGTTGCCAGCTTCTCCTTGACAGATCTGAGCTCGTGGACTAGGGCCTGCACCTTCTCCTCCGCCACCCCTAGCTCCCGCATGGAGTCCTTGGCGTTGTCCTTCCATATGGTTCGATCGGCCTCGAGCTGCTTGACCTTGGACTTGACGGCGGCCCTGTCCTCGTCGATGGCGGCGGCCGACTTGAGGGAGCGCCCCCAGCCCTCGCGGGCCTTCTTCTCCGCGTCGACCGCACCGGAGAGCAGGGCATTCTTCGCCTTGAGGACGTCCGACAGGGTGTCCTTGAGCTTGGTGATGATCGCCTCCGACTGCTGCATCGACATGGCGACGGGCATCTTGTTCTCGATGAGCCTGCGGAGCTCGTTGTCCGACAGGCCTCTGCCTACGGCGAAGAGCTGGTCGTTGAGGGCCCTGGCGTAGGGAGGTGTGCGTGTGTTTTTTTTTGGGGG
>Ga0315315_10006805_pt1 | contig 10560 bp, 12 predicted proteins | sample M140m3416metaG_FD_203699 | JGI IMG/M metagenome (GOLD analysis project Ga0315315, IMG submission 203699) | Ammonia-oxidizing marine archaeal communities from Monterey Bay, California, United States - M1 40m 3416 | ecosystem: Environmental > Aquatic > Marine > Intertidal zone | place: USA... | reverse complement strand
AGTAAGGTAAGTGTCTAATACCAAATTCAAACTTAGCTTGTTTTTTTATTCCAGCATAGCCTGCAGAAGATTCTGTCATTAACATACATTCTCCGCCTCTAAAATTTTTACCAGCTTCGTTTCTTCTACCCATGTATTTAAATTTACCTTCTTGTGCCCATTTACCTAAAGTTTGGATGTGTTTGATGTGCACTGGGCTGTTGAAAGCTAACTCAGTATCTAATCCAGCAAATCCATTAGCTTTAGTTGCGAATGGTAAATTATGATAAGCTGAAAAGTTCTCAAGGTGAACCCAGCTGTGCCAACAAGTGCAGAAAGGCATATCAATACCTTTTGCTTTTGCGGCATCAAGTGCGTTTCCAACTTGTTTCCAAGTACTTAAATCCATTTCTGGGTCTAAACCTGCTTTTTTCATCAAGTCTTTATTTACCCATAGAACAGGTGTTGAAGAGTTATACGGCATAGATAACATTTTACCGTCTGTTGTAGTGTAGTAACCACTTACAGCTGATACAAAACCATTTGGATTAAATTTTTGTTTAGCGTCTTTCATAAGTTGGTGCATTGGAACGTAAGCTCCTTTTGCTGCCATTAAACTTGCAGTTCCTACTTCAAACACCATTAATAAATTTGGATGTTGTTTGGCTCTAAAAGCTGCAATACCAGCGTTTAAAGTTTCTGAGTAGTTACCTTTTCTTGTGTGAACTACAGTGTACTTGTCTTGGCTTGCATTAAACTTATTTACTTGCTCATCAAGTAATTCGCCTAATCTTCCTCCAAAAGCGTGCCACCATTGTATTTCTGTTTTTGCTTGAGCAGCAGATCCTGCAAACATTGCGAAAAGTGCTATCGAGCAAATAAGTGCTTTTATTGTTTTCATGATTATTCCCCCTAATTTTTTTTTAAAGTAAAATGCTAGCACAAAATAATTATAAAGAGGAGTCGGTAGTAACTAAAATTCTACCTACGGTTTTATTTTACGTCACCAAAAGTGTTTAAAAGCACAACACCTAATATTATTAATGCTAATCCAATAACTCCATAAATATTTGGTGATTGATTATACTTAAAGACACCAAACAATGTGACGGCCGTAATTGTTAAAGCTCCATAAGTGGCGTAGGTAAAACCAACAGGAATAATTGTCATTGCTTTTGATAAACTAAACATACAAATAATGATGCTTATCAAACAAAAAATAGTTGGGTTAATTTTTGTAAATCCTTCGGTAGTTTTAAGATAACCATTTGCGGCTATACCCGTAATAACTCCAGAAAGTAGAAATAAATAACCAGTTAATAAACTTATGTTTTTCATTGTGCTTTTGCGAACTGACCGCCGTCTTTATATCTCCATAACCACTTCTTCATAGCTTCTTCAACATCAGTTGGATTAATATTTAAATCTTTTAAAGTTAGATAATTGTTTGAAACAATATTATCTGCTTCAGATAAAATTTCACATTGATCCTTAGTTAAAATCGGAGGTATTGGTAATAGATCAGTTATAGTGCTTTGAATCTTTGCAATAGGCATTGGCATTTGAACAACGAGTCTTTTCTTGTTAATTGTTTTTAAAATTGATTTAACCATATCACCAAAACTTATGATTTTAGGCCCACCTATCTCATAAATTTTTCCTTCATTTTCTTTTGTTTCAATCGCTTGCACAATAGCATCAGCCACATCTGTAACTAAAATTGGTTGAAATTTATAATTCATTCCAACAAGTGGGATCACTGGCAAAAAGCTTAATTTTGAAAAGAGATTGGTAAAGTTGTCCTCAGTTCCACAAACTACACTTGGTCTAATAATAACTGTATTTTTAAAATTACTTAATGCTTTGACCTCACCTTGAAATTTAGATTTTTGATATAAAGATTTTGATTTCTCGCTAGCTCCTATTGCACTTACATGAATAAACTTTTTAACATCTGTCTCAGAGCAAATTTTTGATATAGCTTCAGGAATATCTGAGTGAATGTTATAGAATTTTTGTTTTCGTGTTTCGTAAAGAATGCCAATTAAATTTATGACTATATCTGAATTTTTGATGGCTTCTTTTAGCTCAGAAAAATTATTTGAGTTCCATTCAATTAATTCTATTGCTCCAGGGGTAGCTTGGGTCTTCAAATACCCTTTTTGAAAGGGTTTTCGGGTAGAAATAATGCATCTATAGTTCTTCTTAGTCAAATTTCGAACAAGATAACGATTTATGAATCCAGAACCTAATATTGTAATAATTTTATTATTCATGGTATTTAAACTTATATATGAAAATAACTAAGTTAAAAGAGGACATAACTTCAGAGATAGCTAATTCATTCAAAAATAGCATTTCAATAGACTGTGAGGCCACAGGTCTACAGATTCCAGAAAGAGACAAATTAAGCCTGATTCAAATCTGCGATGAAAAAGGAAACGTTTTTATTATTCAACCAAATAAAAATAATTATAAAGCTCCTAACTTGGTATCTGTGTTAGAAAATGAAAAAATTCAAAAAATTGGTCATTATCTGAGATTTGATAAAAGCGCCTTAGAATTCTTTTTAAAATGTAAAATGAAAAATATTTTTGATACTAAAATTGCTTCAAAAATAGTTAGAACTTATACTGATAGTCATGGTTTAAAAAATCTTGTTCAAGAATTTTGTAATAAATCTTTAGATAAAAGACAGGGTAGCAGTGATTGGAATAAAGATATTGATCAATTATCTGACAAACAATTGGATTATGCTGCGAACGATGTAATTTATTTACATAAAATCAAAACAGAATTAGAAACAATGCTTGTGCGAGAAAAAAGAATGGATCTTTTTAAAAGATGCTTGGTCTTCCTAGATACAAGAGTAGAATTAGATCAAAGTGGTTTTAAATTTGATATTTTTGAACACTAATGAATAAAAAAAACTATATAACACTTGCTAATAAAGCAGCAAATATTCAAATCAATGAGCTAAAGAAAATAAAAAAAATTTTTAATGATTCTTTTATAAAAGCTGTGGATTTAATTTTAAATTGTAAGGGTAAGGTTATTTTTGCTGGTATTGGAAAATCAGGTTTAATTGCGAGAAAAATTTCAGCAACTTTTTCAAGCGTAGGCATACCTAGTTTTTTTTGTGATCCAGCTCAAGCTTTACATGGGGATATGGGTCAAATAGAAAAAAAAGATATTTTAATTATATTTTCTTACTCAGGTAATACATCAGAATTAACAAACATGTTAAAGTATGCAAATAGATATCGGATTAAAATTATCGGTGTTGCATCAAAACCTGAAAGTATTTTACTTAAAGCCAGTGATATCAAGTTAGTGCTTCCAAAAGTAAAAGAGTCTGACTTAACTGGAATGGTGCCAACCTCAAGCACTTCAATTACATTGCTGCTAGGAGATTGCTTGGCTACGACCGTAATGCAACTAAGAAGCTTCTCTAAAGAAAAGTTTAAAATATTTCATCCCGGCGGTAATATTGGAAGCTCTTTACTTTTAGCAAAAGATATTATGATTAAAGGTAAAAAAATGCCTGTTGTTAATTATAAAAAAGGTTTTAAAGAAGCCTTGAGAATTATGAATCAAAAAAAACTTGGTATGATTGTTATTTTAAAAAATAATTATATCCAAGGTTTATTTACAGATGGTGACTTAAGAAGAGAATTAGAAAATTACTCGAAAGATCAAAATTTAAAAAAATTTATAAAAAAAAGTCCGTTAGTTGTAAACGAAAGTATGCCTGCATCAAAAGCACTGGGTATTATGAACGAAAAAAAAATTACTAGTTTGCTTGTAGTTACTGATAAAAATTTTACAAAGAAAAACAAAACTTTAACTGGTATTATCCATATCCATTCTCTTTTACAAAATGGTATTAAATAATGACGAGAGTTAGAAAACTAAAGCTTACTCAATTGTCTCTTTTAATTATAGGTTTACTAATAGTTTTCTTTACTTATTTTGAAAAAGAAAGATCTGATCAAAAAAAAATTATCTCTCGAGCTGAGCAAGAAGTAATTAATGTCAAATTAAAAAAGTATTCAGATGAAAACAATGTTTTTTACAACATTCAATACACTGGGATAGATCTTGAAGGTAATAGATACACTATCAAGTCGGAAGAGGCCGTGAATTCTTCAAATAACACAAAAATAGTGAATATGAAAAAGGTACAAGCCACTTTTTATTTTAAAGACAACACAGTCTTAAATGTCTTTTCGAAGTCAGGAATATACAATAATAAAACTTTAGATATGGTTTTTAATGAAGATGTAAAAGCTTTTTATGAAAATACCGAACTTTTTGCTGAAAAAGCTGAGTTTTCAAATTCAGGAAGCTTTTTATCAATTTCGAAGGATGTAAAAGTTAATGACCCCAAAGGAACAATGTTTGCGGATAAGCTTTTATTTGATATAAAAAAAAAGACATTAGATATAGCTTCTTTCGATAATAAAAAAGTAAATACAATTGTAAAATACAAATGAAAAAAGGTTTCAGAATATTAAAATTTAAAAAGGATAAGCCGATATTTGAAATCAAAGATATTAACAAATCATTTGATGGAAGACCTATTTTAAAAAAACTTTCTATTAAAGTATATCCAGGCGAATGTGTTGGAGTTTTAGGGCCGAATGGATGTGGTAAGACAACTCTTTTTTCTATGTGCATAGGTGAACAAAACGTTGATGGAGGAAAAATTTTTCTTAATGGTAAATCAATAGAACAAATACCAATTCACCTGAGATCTAAAGAAGGCCTGGGTTATTTACCCCAGCAAAGAAGTGTTTTTAATATGTCTGTATATGATAATATTTTAGGAATTGCTCAAATATCGATTAAAAGTTCTGAAAAACAAAAAACAATTACTGAAAAATTATTAGATGAATTTAATTTACAACACCTGCGTTCATTAAATGCTTCGGTCTTATCAGGTGGAGAAATCAGAAGACTAATGATGGCAAGAGTTATGATAAATAAACCTAAAATTGTTTTATTGGACGAGCCATTAGCTGCACTAGATCCACTAGTAATTCAAGATATTCAAAAATACATTTTAAAAATACAGTCGGCAGGCGTGTCTGTCCTTCTTACAGATCACAATGTTAAAAATTTATTCGAAATTTGTGACAGATCTTATGTGCTCGGTGAACATACGGTTATAGCAGAAGGCACTTCTAGAGAATTGTTAAAATCTAGTAAAGCTATAGAGCATTATTTTGGTTCTCAATTTTCATAAAACTTAATGCCATCTAAAAGATTTAATTTAAAAATAAAAAACAAGATTTTCCCTTTCAAAAAAGAAATTAATGTAGATCCGGATAAATCAATATCAATAAGAAGTTTTTTGTTAGGGTCGATTAGCCAAAAAATATCTAGTGTCGAAAATGCTTTAGAGTCAGATGATGTCAAAAGTGCAATAATAGCATGTCGGAAACTTGGCATTAAAATAAAAAAAGTTGATGCAAAGACATATAAAATATATGGAAAAGGCCTAGGGTCTCTGTCAGCAAAAAAAAATACAATATTAAATTTTGGAAACTCAGGAACATTGGCAAGGCTATTAATCGGAATACTTTCAACTACTCCAAACATAGACGTTATAATTAAAGGGGATCATTCTTTAAATAAAAGAAGCATGAAGAAACTAATTGATTTGATGTCTGAATTTGGCGCATCATTCTTGCCAAAAAATAAATACACCTTTCCTTTAAGAATGATTTCTTCTGAAATGCCGGTTGGGATTAAATACAAATCCGGCGTGAGTGCACAACTAAAATCAGCAGTAATACTTGCTGGTTTAAATAGTAATGGAAATACATTAATTAAAGAACAAGTTATTTCACGAAATCACACAGAAAATATTTTAAAAAATAATACTCAAGTAATAAAAATTAATAATCAATTTAAAAAAACAATAAAAATTTTTGGAAAAAAAAATTTGGATCCAATAAATATTAAAATAAGTGGAGATCCATCTAGTGCTGCATTTTTTACTGCATTAACCTTATTAAATCCAAATTCTTATCTTAAAATTAAAAATGTTGGACTTAACCCTACCAGAATAGGTTTCTATGAAATTTTAAAAAAGCAAAAAGCTAATATTAAATTTTTGAATTTAAAAAAAGAAAATAATGAAATAAAAGGAGATATTCTGGTTAAAAGCTGCAAACTTAAGCCGATGCAAACCTCAGCTAATTTATATCCTAGAACTACTGATGAATATTTAATTCTATTTGTAATGGCCGCTTTAACAAATGGAGTTTCTACATTTAAAGGAATTTCTGACTTAGCAAATAAAGAAAGTTCTAGAGCGCACGAGATGAAAAAAATACTAAAACAAATTGGAATTAAATGTGAATTAAAAAAAAATGTAATGAAAATTTTTGGAAAAGGAATGATAGATGGAGCCAATAAAAAAATTATTGTACAAAACTTAGGAGATCATAGAATTGCAATGTGTGCTTTTATTTTGGGTGCCTTAACAAAAACACAAACTGTAATAAAAAATTTTGAAACTGTATTTACTTCATCGCCGTCATTTCTTAAAATTATGAAAACTTTAGGAGTTAAGTTTGAAATACAAAAATAGAAGTCTTAAAATTACTTGCGATGGAGGAGCGGCTACAGGTAAATCTACTGGATCAAGATTAATTGCAAAAAAATATAGCCTTGCTTTTCTTTCAAGTGGTTTACTTTATAGATATGCAAGCTATTTGCTTTTAAAATTTAAGCCAAAAAATGAAATTGCTTTTCTTAAAAAAAAATTTCATAAACTTAATTATAAAAAAATAAATAATATTAATTTGCATACTCTTGAAATTTCTTCATATTCTGCAAAAATTGCAAAATTAAAGAGTATAAGAAATATTTTAAAAAAATATCAGACAAATTTTGTAAATAAAAATCAAAGGTGCGTTTTGGAAGGAAGAGATGCCTCAACCAAAATTTTACCTAATTCAGACGTAAAATTTTTTTTCATATGTAGTTTAAATATTGCAGCTAAAAGAAGGTACAATGAGCTTAAAAAAAGCGCAAAAAATATCAATTTTAAAGAGGTAAAACGAGCTTTGTCTGAGCGTAACCGAGCTGATTCTACTCGAAAAATATCACCTTTACAGAAACATCCTGATGCTGTAGTTGTGGACACCGGAAAATTACACAAACAAGCAATGATAGTTAGAATGACAAAATATATAGAAAGAACTTTAAAAAATAAATATGGCAACTGAACAAGAAATTAAAAACGCTAATCCTTTACATAAAGAATTCCAAAATTTACTTGATCAAGATTTCAAAGACAGAAAACTTAAAGAAAACGAAATTATACTTGCAACTGTTACTGAAATAACCAAAAACTTTATAGTTGTTGATTGTAAGGCAAAAATGGAAGGAATGATTCCGATAGAGGAATTTAAAAATGATGATGAACTATCAAAACTTAAAGTTGGTTCAAAAATTGATGTGTATCTAGAAAGGATAGAAAGTTTTAAAGGTGAAATTGTTATTTCAAGAGATAAAGCGAGAAAAATGAAAGCATGGAAAAAAATAGAAAAAATTTTTGAGACAAAAGAAGAAATGACTGGGTATATCACTGGTAAAGTTAAAGGTGGATTTATTGCTACTGTTGAAGGACTGCCTTGTTTTATGCCATCTTCTCAAATCGACGTCCGACCTCTTAAAAGAATTGACCATTTAATGAACACGCCTGTTAAAGTAATTGCAACAAGGATAGACAAGAACAGAGGAAATGTTTGTGTTTCCAGAAGAGCCGTCTTAGAAAAAAGTAAAAATGCGGAAATTACAGAAGCTCTAAAAAATATTAATGAAGGTGATATAGTTGAAGATGCAATTGTTAAGGCAACAACTGACTGGGGTATATTTTTAGATATTAATGGTATTGATGCTTTACTTCATGTTTCGGATTTAAGTCATGGGAGAGTAAAAAAACCATCTGATTTAGTAACAATTGGCCAAAAACTTAAAGTTAAAATTACAAAAATTGACGAAAAAACTAACCGTGTGTCTGCGTCTGTTAAAGCGCTTACCGAAGATCCTTACGGGAATATCGAAAAGAAATATACGATTGGCAAAATTTATGAAGGAGTTGTTACAAAAATAATGGATTACGGATGTTTTGTAAAAATCGAAGATGGAATAGAAGGACTAATTCATAATTCTGAACTAGATTGGACAAATAGAAATATTAAACCTAGCAAGGTATTATCTGTTTCAGAAAATATTAAATTTAAGATTGTGAATATTGATAAAGAGTCAAAAAGAATTTCACTTTCTTACAAAGCAACCTTGGAAAACCCTTGGGACAAAATCAAAAATTTAGTTGGCAAAGAAGTAAATGTTAAAATTAATAACATAACTGATAAAGCGATATTTTGTGAGATGGCGGACTCAAAATTGTCAGGAATGTTGCATTACAAAGAAATATCATACAATGAAAATGTAGAAGACCTAAAAAAATATAAAAAGAATGATAGTCTATCTGTAAAAATTTTAGAAATTAAAGATGATAAAATACGATTTTCGAAAAGAGCTTTAGAAAAAGATCCATTAGACTGGTTTAAGGATAATAAGAAAAAAGTTGGAGACATAATTACCACTAGAGTCCATGAAGTTCTCAAATCAGCTGTGAAAGTTTCAATCGATAAGGATAAAAAATTAATTGTCACTATTAGAAAAAACGATTTAGCTAAAGACTCTGCAGACGCAAGACCCGAGGTTTTTTCTCCAGGAAACGCTCTTGATGCAAAAATTACAGATCTAGACTTAATTACAAGAAAGGTAAAATTAAGTGTAAAAGCCGCTCAAATTGATGAGGAAAAATCTTTAATAGCAAAATTTGGTGAGGGAGCTTCAAAATCAGGAGCAACGCTTGCTGGAATTTTCAAAACAGCCATCGGGAAAAAAGATAAAAAGAAAAAATAATTGTCACGGCCAACATTAGTAAAAAAAATCAAACTCAAAAACCCCAAACTTAATAACTCTGAAATAGAAACAATTATTGATATTTTTTGTATTAATATTCAAAAAGCGCTTCGAAGTAATAAAAATGTTCAATTGAGAGAATTTGGCACCTTTTTTGTCAAAAAAATTAAGGAAAAATATTCAGCTAGAAATCCCAAGACAGGAGAATTAGTTTATGTTCCAGAAAAAAATAAGGTAAGATTTAAAGCCAGTAAAAATCTTAAAAAAAAAATTAATGAATAAATCAAAAATTTTTATTGCTTGTGATACGGCAAATCCAAAAAAGCTAAATCAAATTATCAATAAAACACAGTCAAAAAATTTAAAAATTTGTTATAAAATTGGCTTAGAATTTTTTTTTAGCCCAAAAGGGAGAAGTGTTATCTCTAAATTGAAAAATAAAGAAATTTTTCTAGACCTAAAATTAAATGATATTCCAAATACGTCTGCTGCAGCTGTTCAGTCCTTAAAAGATTTAAAAAACATCTCATATCTAACTGTTCATATTAACGGAGGGAGTGATATGCTTAAAAGAGTTAAAAAATCTTCAATGCAGATAAATAAAAAACTAAAAATTTTAGGTGTAACTGTACTCACTAGTTTTTCCGAAACATCAATAAAAAAAATTGGCCACACTAAAACAATTAAAGAATTAGTTAAAAAACAAGCAGCGCTGGCTAAAAAAGCTAAACTAGATGGTATAGTTTGCTCTGGTTATGAAGCAAAGTTTATAAAAAAAATTTGCAAAAATATGGAAATAGTTACGCCGGGTATCAGATTACCTGGCGATCGAAAAGGAGACCAAAAAAGGGTGATGACGCCAAAAGAAGCTTTTAAAAATGGGGCGACATCTATAGTGTTGGGTAGAAGTATAACCAAAGGGAATATTAAAAATAATATTCAAAAACTAATAAAATCTTTAAATTAATTTAATGAAACTAAAAGTTTGTGGTCTATCAAACCCAATAGAAGTTGAAGCTTGCGTGTCTTTGAATGTTAATTATTGTGGTTTTATTTTAAACTACCCTAAAAGTTACCGTAATATTTCATTAAAAAAAGCAAAAGATTTAACGAGAATTAATAAGAAAAATACTAAATATGTTGGCGTAGTTGTCAAACCAACTGAAGAGGAATTAAATCAATTTTCAAAATTAAACCTAGATTATTTTCAACTATATGGCAGTTATAGTTCTAATGAATTGATAAGAATAAAAGAAAAATTTAAAAAAAAAATAATTACTTCTGTACAAGTTAAAAAAAAAGAGGATATTAAAAAGTACAAATCAATTGAAAATGGCTCAGATATCATTTTATGGGATAGCACGGGATATGAAGAAAGTTTGAGTTGGAATTATAATTGGTTAAAACCTGTTTCAACGAAAGTTGAAAAAATGGTTGCTGGAAATATAACGATAGATAAGATAAAAAATTTAATAAATTTAGCTGATACTATTGATGTTTCTGGTGCTTTAGAAACAAATAAAGTAAAAGATATAGATAAAATTAAGAAATTTAGTGCTGAGATTAACAAAATAAGCAATGAAAATTAAAAAAAAAATTCCTCTAATCGATCAACACGATAAGAATTTT
>Ga0315315_10006798_pt1 | contig 10568 bp, 7 predicted proteins | sample M140m3416metaG_FD_203699 | JGI IMG/M metagenome (GOLD analysis project Ga0315315, IMG submission 203699) | Ammonia-oxidizing marine archaeal communities from Monterey Bay, California, United States - M1 40m 3416 | ecosystem: Environmental > Aquatic > Marine > Intertidal zone | place: USA... | reverse complement strand
CCTGGTCCCGATGCTGGTTCTGTTGGTGATTGTCATTGTGTTTCCAGAATTCGTGCTGTTTCTTCCGCGGTGGATCACGCCGAAGTTTCTGTGATTTCGTGTTCGTTGCAGGGAGCAACGATATTCACCAATTCGGCCGAATGAATATACTGAAAGCCTCGTAGTAACGATCGGTCTGAGGCTCGGAGAGTGTCGCTATGCTCGGAATTCTGGGAAGTCGCCAACGCACCTGTGAGGGCGTTTCGCGGCGGCATCTGTTGCAGGCGGGCGGTGCCGGGTTGCTGGGGCTGAACCTGCCGCAGTTGCTGGCGGCCGAGGCGTCGCAGCCGTTTCAAAATGCTCGCGCGAAGCATGTGATCTTCCTCTTTTTGTTCGGAGGGCCGGCTCAGCACGAGACCTTCGACATGAAGCCGGATGCGACGGAAGTAATCAGGGGACCGTTTAAGCCGATTGCCTGTCGAACTCCGGGCCTGCTGATTTCTGAACATCTTCCGAAAACGGCGCAGGTGACCGACAAACTAACCGTCGTGCGGACGATGAGCCACGACTTCAACGACCATAGCGGCGGCGGGCACTACATTCAGACGGGACATCGCTGGCAGGTGCCGATTGGTGGTGGCTTCAACGTGACGCCAAAGGACTGGCCGGCGATGGGGTCGGTTGTGGAGTACCTGACTCAGCGGCAGGCAAATCATGCCAAAGACATGCCGAGCTATGTCGTCGTGCCGAACTTTCTGGGACGACTGCAGGACTATCGGGTTCAACTTCGACGGCCAGGTGAAACCGGCGGCTGGCTCGGCCGAGGCTTTGACCCGGTCAACACACGTATCGAGAAACGTGACAGCAAGGATAACCCTTACTGGCGAGACTGCACCGACGAAGAACTCAGTTTTCAGATCGAAGGCCTCGTCAATTACGATGCTTTGACGATTGACCGGATGAGTCGCCGAAGTTCGTTGCTCGACCAGTTTGATGCCGGCGTCAATCAGCTCCCGGCGCGATCAGTGCAGACTTACGACCAGTTTCAACAGCGGGCGATTTCGCTGGTCTCTTCTCAGCGAACTCGGGACGCACTCGATCTGAGTCGTGAGCCCGACAAGCTTCGCGACACATACGGCCGGCATTTATTCGGGCAGTCGACGCTGATGGCTCGCCGTCTGATCGAAGCCGGATCGCGTTTCGTCACCGTTCATTACGACTGTGTGGATGGCTACTCGTGGGATTCGCATCGCAACAGCGACGACGTGAAGAGGAACCTGTTACCGACGATGGATGCGGCACTTTCAACGCTGTTGACCGATCTGGACGATCGAGGCTTACTTGATGAAACGTTGGTTGTCTGCATGGGTGAGATGGGCCGGACTCCCAAAGCCAACGCCAGTTGGGGCCGCAATCACTGGAGTACTTTGTTCCCGGCGGTCCTTGCCGGAGGCGGAATTCAGCGCGGCAGGCTCTTCGGAGAAACTGACCGCGACGCGGCCTACGCAGTGACTCCGCCGGTGAGCCCTGAAGACCTGGCCGCGACGATTTACCACGCACTCGGCATCGACCCGGAACTGCGCGTGCCTGATTCCCAGGGGCGACCAACACACGTCGTTGATGGCGGCACACCGCTGACAGAACTCTTTGCTTAACTGGATATAAATCCGGTCATAGGCGATTGAGACCGTTCAATGCTGCGACGCGATAAGCCTCGGCCATTGTTGGATAGTTGAACGTTGTCCGCGTGAAGTATTCCAGCGTGTTGTGTGGTGCAGGCATTGACATGATTGCCTGGCCAATGTGGATGATCTCGGAAGCGCTGGTGCCGAAGCAGTGGATGCCCAGGATTTCCAGAGTCTCCCTGTGGAATAGTAGTTTTAGCATTCCAACCGGCTTGCCGTCGATCTGTGCTCGCGCCAGGTTCTTAAACATTGAATGGCCGACTTCGTAGGGGACTCGAGCTTCTGTGAGTTCCTTCTCAGTCTTGCCCAGCGAGCTGATTTCCGGTGTCGTGTAGATGCCGGTCGGAATGTCCGCCATGCAGAAATCTTCGCAGTCACTGTCACCCAGATGCCGTGCCGCAAACCTTCCCTGGATATAGGCAGCGCTGGCGAGTGCTGGCGGACCAATGACGTCTCCGACAGCGTAGATGCCTGGAGTGGCTGTCTGGAAATTCGGATTGACAGGAATCTGGCCGCGATGATCAGCTTCCAGACCGACGTTTTCCAGCCCCAGCGTTTCTGTGTTGCCCGAGCGTCCGTTTGCCCAGAGTAAAGCGTCGGACTTCAGTTGTTTGCCAGATTTCAGGCAGACGACCACGCAGTCTTCTCGCGGTTCAACTTTAACGAAAGACTCGCTATGGCGGAGCCGAATTCCTGTGTCACGCATTCGATAGCTCAGCGCGTCGATAATTTCGTCATCGAGGAACTCAAGAAGTTTGTCTCGCGTATTGACGAGGTTCAGTTTCACATCGAGGTTTCGGAACATTGTTGCATATTCACACCCAATGACTCCGGCACCATAGATCGTCATTGATCTTGGAGTTTCGTCAAGATTGAGAATCGTATCACTGTCGAAAATTCGTGGATGAGTGAAGTCGATACTGGCTGGCCGGTAAGGCCTCGAACCCGTTGCGATGACGAAAGCTTTTGCCGAGAGAATGTGTTGGCGGCCTCCCGAAAGCTCAACAATGACAGAATTAGTGTCTCGGAATGTCGCATTTCCGTGGAAGACATGGACGTCGTTGCGGTCGTAAAAGCTTCGTCGCATGCCGACTTGCTTTTCGATTACCGAAGCTGCTCCGCGTCGCAGATCTTTGAATCCGAGTTGGATGGAGATTCCCGCTTCGCGGAAATAACGGTTGGCGTTTACTTCTGTCAGTCGCGAAATCGCTGAGCGGAGCGACTTGCTTGGTATTGTTCCAACGTGTGTGCAGTTACCACCGATCAGCGACTGCTTCTCGACGACGGCTACATGCTGGCCCTGCTTGGTGGCTTCCATGGCGGCACCTTCGCCGCCCGGGCCTGTTCCAATGACTACGAGGTCGTACCGCGACTCTTCGATTTCTCCCACGCCCTTTGCTCCACTGAAAATCGTTGCAGGCCGACTGCTGCGCCGCACCGTCGATCTGCGACATCACTTATCTGAATTCACAATTGCTGACGCGCGGTCAGTTTCGCTGAGTCACGACGGAAAGGCCATCGTGCATGACGAGCTGCGATGCCTGGCCGCGATCTTTCAACTGTTTCATGACGGCCTGGGCCGCTTCCAGAGTCTGACAACGTTTGACCAGACGGTAGCTGTACCAGCCGCTGAGGTGTGGTTGGACTGTCGTTGTTAGTTCTTTGTCGACCGCGTCGGGAATCGCTACGTTCGTGACCATTCCATTGGACCTTGTGGAATTAAGTTAAGACGAGAGTCAGTTTGCGATAGAGGATTCCTAACGCAATCAATCGACCAGGGAGTTCATTTCAGAAATGATCGGCAGCTACGATTGTGCTGGTCCAGGATTCTCGTGGTTTTTGGCTAAAGTTGGACTGGAAACGCCGCACAACGTGGGCAGTCGTGCTTCGGTCGGAACCTCGGACATCGGAATGTCCTCAACGTTCACCTGGATGCGGCTGTATCGAAGCCTATTGATACAAAAAAGAAAGCCGCGACTTCCAGAGAAGACGGGGCTTTCTTATGTCAAATCTCTCGACGAATGCGACGGCAGAGTCGCTTGAAGAATGGCGGAACGCGGTAGTGCCAGGCACTCACCGTTGGTCGTCCGAGCCAGTCGATTGGGTTTGGAACCTCCGTCAGATTTCAAGAAGAGAGATTTGATTTTGCCGTAGGTCAATGCAGCATTCATCGGCACTCGACAGACTTCTTGATTGTCCAATTTCAATCTGCTCTTAATTATTAGAAACATCTTCGAATCCGGCCAGACGCCTTTCTGGAAATGGCCACTCGAGCGGGATTTCGTTCCTGCCAGGAACTGCTTTTATTGCGTGCAAGATAAGATTTGACTCATGCAGGGAGGGTTAACGGCGCTTTACAAACGACTCTGGCCACGAGAAACGGCCGAATTTCGGATTCCAACTCAGTGAGAGAGGAGACTGCTGAGCATCCAGCGATCTGCATTTTCGAGCGGAACAGCGCTGCGGTCTCAATCTGAACAGATGCCTGCTCAACCGAAGCTTGTGGTTCTGTCTGCAGCACCTCGAACAAAAAGCCTCGGTCGCAGTAAGTGACAGGGGCTGGGAAGCGTTTTAATGAAGGTGTTCAGACCTCGTATTCGCGTTTCTTGGTGATTCCAGGCATCGGAACTGGATACTTCCCATTCTTCAGCTGGATCGGTGGTTTCCCTTCGAAGGAGAGGTTTGCCAGATCCGGGGCGAACTCGTGATCGTGCTTCATCATTTCGTCCATCGTGATGAGTCGACCGGTGTGAGCAGCCATGCGGCCCATCGAAGTCACGATACTCGCCATTGCTCCGCGTTCGACTTCGCTGTATGGGAGGTCTTCCCGCACGGCGTGGATCATGTCGTCCCACTCGACCTGATACGGATTCGGTTCCGGCTGCGGATAGGCCCAGACCAGATCGTCCTTGACGAAGTTCTGACCTTTGTAGATCCGGCTGCGAGCAGGCAGGTGGCCACGTGACGAGAAGACGGCCGAGCCCTTCGAACCATGCACGTAAGTCGCAAAGTCCTGGTGGCATCCGGGAATCGTTCGGCCGTCGACGAGCAATTTGGTTCCGTCGGCGAAGGTGTACTCGATCGAGTAACTGTCGAAGTTCTGATCAATTGCCGGGTTGCCGACTTTATCGAATCGGTAGTGACGACCGCCAGAAGCCTGAGCTGAAACTGGCCATGCGCCCTTGGCCCAGCAGCCTTCATCAATGTTGTGAATCAGGAAGTCGCTAACCGCTCCACCGCTCAGCCACAGGAATCCGTGGAAGTTGCGGATCTGCCATTCCAGTTCGTTTGTGCCTTCCGGAGCCGGTCCCACGGCCGCCGAACCGGTTGGGCCGGCCATTCGATAAGCCCTTAATGTGAGGACGTCGCCAATTTCGCCGGAATGAATTCGGTCGGCGAGTTCGCCTCGAGCTTTGCAGTGTCGACACATTAGACCGACACCGACCTTAAGGTTCTTCTCCTGAGCCTTCTTACCGAGCTCGATCATTCGCACGGTCGTCGGTGCGTCGATGGTGACCGGCTTTTCCATGAACACGTTCAGGCCACGTTCGATAGCATAGCTGAAGTGTAGCCAACGAAATGCCGGCGGGGTTGTCAGGATCACGATGTCGCCAGGGTTCAGACAATCCATCACTTTCCTGTAAGCATCGAAGCCGAGGAACTTTCGCTCGTCCGGTACATCAACTTTTTCTTTGAACCGATTACTCAGTCCGACAAAGCTCTGATGCTGACGATCTTCGAAAACGTCACCCATCGCGACGAGTTTGATCGGGCCGTTGTCTACGGACAATGCGTTTGATGCCGCTCCCGTTCCTCGCCCGCCACACCCGACGAGTGCCAGTTGGATGGTGCTGTCTGAAGCCGCATGAACATGAGAGCCGGTCGCTCCCACAAGAGCTGCGGCACCGGCGATACGGCCGGAGTCTTTCAGGAAATCACGCCGGGACGGTGATTGAGTTGGAGTGTCGCTCATAGCAGAAACCTTTGGTGGTTGAGTCAGTAGACAGGGTGAGCACTGCCCACCATTGCAATTCGTCCGGCAGGCTGTATTCACCGTCTACCGAACGTTCCTCTGTGTGTCGACTATTTCTTCTTATATTTGAATTCAGTGTGGCAGGCTTTGCACGAAGCGGTGATGCCTGCGATGGATTCTCGAACTCCGGCGGCGTCTTTTTTGGCGGCTGCCTGCAATCCAGAGGCGGTCGCCTTGCGGAGAATCTGGCAAGCGTCGGCCCAGATCTTATCCGGACAGCGGTCGTCTTCCATCATTGTGTAGCTTGACTCATTGAGCAACGCGATGCTCGTTGTGAGCGACTTCCAGCCGTCTTCGCCTTCCGGAGTCTTTTCGCCGCCAGCGTGCCCCTGAATAGCGACCAGTTGAGGCTTCACCAGTCCCGACATCAGTTGAGCAGTCGTCAGGGGTCGCGATTTGCCCTTCTTCTGGGCCGTTACCTGAGATGATGACAGCGTCAAAGCAAGACCTGTGAGGGCGATGATTCCGGCAGCGAATACAAATGACTTTTTCACGGGAAGGCTCCTGATTGCAGCGAGAGATTGGTTGGGCGGGACAAAACATTTAGAGGCACTTATTGTGGTGAATTGATTTCCATACGGAAACCGCACGGGCAGAATTCGATAATCACCGGTTGCTGATTCATCGTCGCGCAAACGGTATTCTGACAGGATGCTGCTCGCTGTGGATTGTTGAAACCTGCTCATTTGGAGTTGAAATCCGGAACATGACTGAAGTTGCCACCAGACTTCCGATCGTAATTGGTTCTCGTTCGCCTCGACGACTGGAGCTGCTGCAATTAATCGCTGATCCCATGCGGTTGATCGTGCTGCCGCCACTTGACGTCGACGAATCTGGATTTGACGGCCTCGTTGAGATGTTGGAATTCGAAGCCCGTTGCCACGAGATCGTCGAACGGAAACGCCTGGATGTGATTCGGCAACTCGCCGAGGGACCTGCTGTGGATCAAGGCTGCGTCGTTATTTGTGCTGACACGACGGTCATCGTCAAAGACAAAGCAGAAGCACTGCTGGCACTCGGTCAGCCGCAGGAAGACGGCGACTGGCAAAACGAAGTCCGCGGCTGGTTTCGCAGTTACTTTGCCGGTCGAACTCATTTCGTCCTGTCGGTCGTTTCTGTGTCCCTGTGCGATGCTGCGGGCAATGTCAGCAGAACGCTGAACGAGTCATGCGTGACGTGCGTCACGATGCGCGATGCCGTCGACCATTGGCTTGACTGGTACATCGCCACCGGCGAGCCACTCGGCAAAGCCGGAGGGTACGCCATTCAGGGAGCCGGAAGTGTGATGGTCACCAAAGTTGAAGGCAGTTACAGCAACGTCGTCGGTCTGCCCATCGAAAATACCGTTAAAATGTTGAGAGAGATTGGTGCGTTTCCGGCCTGAATGAGTTTTGCGGACGAGTTTCTTTCTGCGTCTTCGTGTCTGAATTTTTCTGATGATTGTGGAAACCTGATTCGGAAGCATTCCTCAGGCGAGAATGTCGTGCACTACGTTTCCGTGGACGTCGGTCAGTCGGAAGTCGCGGCCCTGATGACGGTAGGTCATCCGTTTATGATCGATACCGAGTTGATTCAGGATCGTCGCGTTCAGGTCGTGAATGTGGACCGGGTTTTCGACGATATTGTAACTGAAGTCGTCGGTCTCGCCGTAGACAGTCCCGCCTTTGATCCCAGCTCCTGCCATCCACTTTGTGTAGCATCGAGGATGGTGGTCGCGACCGTAGTTTGATTTGGTCAGGCCACCCTGACAGTAGATCGTGCGGCCGAATTCTCCGCCCCACACGACCAGCGTGTCTTCCAGGAGGCCTCGCTGTTTCAGATCCTGGACGAGCGCGTAGCAGGGTTGGTCGATGATCCCGCATTGCCGTCGGATGTCGCGCGGCAGGTTGCCGTGCTGATCCCACTGGCGAATGAACACCTGCGAAAATCTAACACCGCGTTCGGCCAATCGACGGGCGAGAAGACAGTTTGCCGCGAACGTGCCTGGTTTGGTGACGTCGGGCCCGTACATGTCCAGAGTTTCTTTCGTTTCGCCAGAAATATCCGTCAATTCAGGAACAGACGTCTGCATTCGGTAAGCCATCTCGTACTGAGCGATTCGAGACTGAATCTCTGGATCGCCGACTTCGTTGAAACGCTCGCTGTTCAGTTTGCGCAGTTCGTCCAGCATGCGGCGACGCATGGCCGTTGACATACCTTCTGGATTGGACAGATACAGCACGGGGTCGCCAGTCGATCGAAGACTGACACCCTGATGTCGAGTTGATAGAAAGCCCGCTCCCCACAATCGTGAGTAAAGAGCTTGACCGCCAAAGTTGCCGTTGACCGTGGAGTGAAGCACGACAAACGCAGGCAGGTTCTGATTCATACTTCCCAGACCGTACGACATCCATGCGCCGGTGCTTGGTCGACCAGGTAGTTGACTGCCCGTTTGAATGTAAGTGATGGCCGGATCGTGATTGATCGCTTCCGTATGAACGGACTTGATGACTGCCAGATCGTCGATCATTTTTGCAGTGTACGGCAGGATTTCGCTGACTCGCGTGCCATTGCCGCCGTACTGTCCGAACTTGAACATCGACGGAGCGATCGGAAAACGCTTCTGCCCCGAAGTCATTGTCGTGATCCGCTGACCGTTGCGGACCGAATCCGGCAGGTCTTTGTCGTACCACTCCTGCATCTTTGGTTTGTAATCCCACATGTCGAGCTGCGACGGTGCTCCGGACATGAACAGGTAGATCACTCGCTTCGCTTTGGGCGCGAAGTGTGGAATGCCCGGGATTCCGCTGCCTTGTGTCGTCGTGCCGGGTGACGTTTCGGCAAAAAGATCTGGATTCACGATCGACGCCAGTGCCGCCGCACCAATGCCGGTCGCTGAGCGTCCAAAGAAATGACGACGTGTTTCAACGAGTGCCGCTTCACGAAATGGATTCATCGCTCTTTGCCTTGAAGTATCGTTGTCCTGGGGCTCGGAGATGTTGCGAAATTCAGCCTTTGGTGACTGACTCGCTCAAGTTCAGAAGCAAGTGAGTCACCATCGTCCAGGCGGCCAGTTCGTTCACCTCGAGTTGTTCATTGCGAGGAGACTCACCTGCTGATAACAACTTTGCTGCGGCATCCGGACTCTTTCGGAATTCGCTGAGATATTCGGTCAGCAGCGTGGTCAAAGACTGCATCTCAGCGGCGTTCGGTGTTCGTGCCATTACCGAACGAAACGCAAACGTCACTCGTTCTTCGACGCTGGTGCCGCCTTCGCTGACAACTCGTTCCGCAAATTTTCGAGCGGCTTCGACATACTGTACGTCGTTCATCAGTACGAGTGCCTGCAGCGGTGTGTTGGTACGTGCCCGTCGAACTGCGCAGGTTTCGCGATTCGGCGCGTCAAATGTTGCCATCGACGGCGGTGGGACAGTTCGTTTCCAGAAGGTGTACATGCTGCGGCGAAAGAGCTTGTCGCCTTTGTCCTGCACAAAGACCGAAGTATTGCTTCCTCCGAAACCGACGGGCTTCCACAAACCGGCGGGTTGATACGGCTTGACGCTTTTGCCACCGATCCTGTCGATCAGTAATCCACTAACAGCCAGAGCCTGGTCCCGAATCGTCTCAGCATCCAGCCGAAATCGTGGACCGCGAGCGAGCAAACGATTCTCAGGATCAGCCGCCAGCTTGCGGGGACTCACACGCGAAGACTGCTGATAGGTCGCAGACATAACGATCTGTTTCAGGCACTGTTTCACATCCCAGCCTGATTCGACGAAGTCAATGGCGAGCCAGTCAAGCAATTCAGGATGTGATGGCTGTTCGCCCTGCACACCAAAGTCTTCCGCCGTTTTTACGAGCCCTGTTCCAAAGAACTGTTGCCAGAATCGGTTGACCGTAACTCGCGACGTCAACGGATGCTTCGGCTGAACCAGCCATTGCGCGAGGCCCAGTCGATTTGCCGGTGCACCCTTGACCGGAGGAGCAATCCACTCAGGAATCGCCGACGAAACTTTCTCACGTTTCTCCGTGTACTGTCCTCGTTCAAGAATGTAGGCCTGACGTGCTTCCTTACGATCTTCCATGACTAGCGTTGCCGGATATGCCTTTTCCAGATCAGTCAGTTGCTTCTTCAATGTCGCCTGAGCCTTCAACGGTTCGGCAAGTATTGCTCGCGAATCCGGATGAACATTCCGAATGTAGTGACGAGTCAACTGCTTCGTCTGTGCTTCGGTTCGCTTGGGTTTTTCGATGTCGATAATTTTTTGGATGTCCGCGGGTAACGCAGGCTGCTTCACCTTTTTTCGAAACTGCTCCCAGGCAAACAGCGAACGCTTCTGATCGTCGGACAGCGACTTTGAGGTGACGCCCGCCGTGTCCCAGTGAACGGTCCCACCGACTTGTGTAAACGCCCAGCCGTTGAGTTCCGAGCCGGCCTTCAGACCGACCGACGCAGCGTCAACCTTAAGCTGTACCCATTTTCCGAGTTCCGGAAGCTTGCCTATCAGTCGGTTTGAAGCGTTATTTCGACCTGCCCCGAAAGCTTTATCAGCTCCCCACGACGCGCGATGCTCCCAGGAACCATCGTTGAACTGCAGTTGGATTGTTTGCGGGGGACTTTTCGGATCAAGGAATACCCAGGCGACGAGTTTTGCATTTTCACCGAGCGTTAATTTGTCGGTGGCTCCGGTGAAGAAGTGTTGCGTGATTTCTTCGCCCACTCCCGTCCGTACCGTTGATTTCGTACCGCTATGTACCGGGTGATCAGGAGCCTTTACGAACTGCCATGGCGGATTTCCGTTACCTTGAGCGTTTGCGCCCGCCGGAAGTTCGTCATCAATCCAGACGAGATTTTCTTCGCCCAATTCGCCGAGCGGCTCAGTCGGTTTTGT
>Ga0315315_10006797_pt1 | contig 10568 bp, 9 predicted proteins | sample M140m3416metaG_FD_203699 | JGI IMG/M metagenome (GOLD analysis project Ga0315315, IMG submission 203699) | Ammonia-oxidizing marine archaeal communities from Monterey Bay, California, United States - M1 40m 3416 | ecosystem: Environmental > Aquatic > Marine > Intertidal zone | place: USA... | reverse complement strand
GGCCAAGGGTGTTGCCCTGCTCGGAGTCAAGGCAGTGCTGGTCGAAAGTTTTGAGCGAATTCACCGTTCTAACCTTGTGGGTATGGGGGTCTTGCCGCTGCAGTTCCTTGAGGGGCAAGGCGCTGCGGACCTTGGTATCGTAGGTGCCGAAGTGTTCAATATAGCCTGTCCGGAAATCGGGGCGGCTCAGGTGTTGGTAGAGATGGTCCGGGCCGATGGGAGTAAACAGGAATTTAGGGCCCGAGTACGGATCGACACACCTAAGGAATGGGACTACTACTGCCACGGAGGGATACTTCCGTACATGGTCCGTCAGTTATTGGCGTGAGTTTGCGATAGTCCGCCTCAGACTCTTTGCTTTCGGGGTTGAACCACAGCCACCGCAATGAGGATCAGGGCGAGAGCCAGTAGCAATCTCCCGGAGAGATGTTCTCTTAGGAAGATAACACCCCAGAGCGCCCCAAGGACAGGGACGAAGTAATTGACCTGAGCAGACCGGTTCGCGCCGAGCCGGGGAATTAGGTAGAAAAAGATTAGATTAGCGACTGCAGTTGACCCAATGCCGAGATAAAGCATGGCTACGATCGCCGGGGAGTCGGGTTGGAGTGTCCAAGGTCTTTCCAAAATCATTGTTAATGGTAATGAAAAGGCAAATGCGGCGAACATTGCACCGGATGCCAGCGAAGGCCAGTTGGCGGGCGCCGCGAAATAGCGAATGAAGGTTGCCGAGGCGCCGTAGCAGACGGCGCTTAGAAGGACGGCTAACTGAGCAAGGATGGGTGCGGTGAGGCCGGCGAGCGCTTCCGGTGCTAGTAGGGCAGCTACACTGCTGAAGCCAACGAGAATACCCAATCCGATACGACGGGTAAATGGCTCTTCGCGAATGAAAATGTGGGCCAGCATTGCCGTTGTGACTGGCATGACACCCATCAGTACGGCAGCGAGACCGCTGTCAATGTGAATCTCCCCCCAACTGATCAATGTAAAAGGTAATGTATTGCCCACGAGACCGATCGTGGCGCAAACTGCCCAGGATCGCCGATCACGCGGGAGTCGGTAGCCGCGGAGGCGGAGCCCGGCGTATAGGATGGCAGTGGCAATACCCAGGCGCGCACTGGTCAATGTCATTGGACCTACGCTCTGGACCCCAACTTTGATAAACACAAATGAACTGCTCCACAACGTAGCGAGCATCAAGAGCAGCGCATAATCTTTTGAGATCCACATCGGCTTCATGATGACAAAGGTCGGGAGACGGAATGATCGCGAGCGAATAAAAGGGTAATCTACCGTTTTTCCCGGATACGAACGAGGCTTGTAAGCTGTGCCAGATCCGTCTTCGACGGCCTCAACCGTTTTGAATCCGGTAGAGGCGCCTTACTCAAGCTACAACCCGACCGGGCAGTCTGAACTGGTCCTGGTTTGTGATCACGCCCGCAATGCGATACCGCGATCGATGGGAACGCTCGGATTGCCCTCGGCTGCACTCGACACCCATATTGCCCTGGATATCGGTTGTGAGGCGCTTTCAGTCGCGCTTGCCGATCGGCTAGATAGCGTCCTTGTCGTCGCCGGGTTTTCACGACTGGTGGTAGATCTGAATCGACCGCCTGGGCATCCAACGTCTATCCCCCTAACAAGCGATGGTATTGAAATACCTGGTAACCAGCGCTTGAGTGAGCGCAAACGGCTGAGACGGATCGAAGAGATTTTCTCTCCTTATCACGAAGCCGTTTCAACCGAGGTCCAGCGGGCTTGTGCACAGCATCCAAAAGCTGCGTTGATCTCTATGCACAGTTTTACGCCTCGGATGGATGGACAATGGAGGCCCTGGCATGTGGGTATCCTGTGGAACCGGGATCAGCGCTTGAGCCAGCCGCTGTTGGATAGCCTGCGTAGGGAATCAGGATTATGTATTGGCGATAACCAACCCTATGATGCCAGAGCGCACCTAGGTTATACCGTGGACGCGTACGCAGATATAAACAATCTTGCCCAGGTAATGATTGAGGTGCGCCAGGATCTTCTGGAATCCGATGAAGGGATTTTGCGCTGGGCAGTTCTGTTGTCAGAGCACATAAAGCTTGCCCTGGCCAGTTGGGGAGGATGTACTGATCGCTGAGTGGCTCGCGCTTCAAGCAGATGCGGAATGCAGCCCGACGCCCTGGCAATTCACCTCGAAGTCGTTCAGGTGTTCAAGAAACTCCCGTTTACTTTTTGGCATAGGAACCCGGACGCCCGCCATGTACGAGATTAGATCCGTTCCGTCACTGAGAAGGCGGCATCCCCGCTGCAACTGAACACGCGCAAGTGCGCTGATGCCAGCCCGGGGTGTCGGACGGAAGGCCTTGATCTGCTCCTTGATAGCGACAAACTCGGGCCAGTTACGGAAGAAGTCTGGATCACTTTTCATCATTTCGCACTCAACTCGAGCAGCTCTTGCGAATTCATGGACCATTTCCCCGATGCCTTGAAAACTGGGCATGTGCGCGTACACTGATTCGATACGGTCGGCGATATCATCAATCGCTCTCATGGTCTGAGAAAGTTTGATATATCGGCTTGCGTAGTAACTGGCGATGCTGTGGGTGAAAACGTTGAAAGGCTCGCCCCAGAGCTCGTCAATACCTTCATGACCGCTTGGGTGGCGCACCTGTTTGCCGAGCTCAAGCGCTTCTGCGAAGCATTCGCTGCACTCACGCATTAATTCGTTGTTCTGGCTGACAGCGATCCCTTGACTCTCGAGATCAACTATTCTGGTGAAGATGTCTGTCGCCCGGTTGAAAAGTGCCCCCGCAAGCATCGCTGCGTTCACCCGTTTTCGGGCCGGATCCTGCTCGGCTTGGTAACCGACGCGTGCTGCCTCAGTTTTGCTACCAGGCGTGTTGATGCCGGGTTCGGTGTGATGAAAGGTCCGGCGAGTCAGGCTCAATAACAAGTCGCGTTTGGCTGCGAGAGTTTCCTCTGGCGGCGCGTAATAGCGGATCCAGTAGCCATCGTAAAAAATATGGGGCCGCCCATTGATGTCCTTGCGCGACCCATTGTTGATGTTGGTATTCATGCTTTGACGGAATCAGCCGGCGTCTGAAGCTTGGCTTGCGCGGGATTTTACGCCTGTCGCGCCGTTCGGCAAACCTACTTCCCCAGACCCGGGTCTAAGCGCCGGGCGCCCGGTTGCGATGGCTTTAACCCTGCCTTCAAAGAAGACGACAGATGCAGAGTCGGGATCATCAACGGAGTCCAGATCGCGTTCGATGTCGATGCGAAACTCACTGGCACCCGCGGTTTGTGCCTTGTCCTGAGCAATTTGGCCCGCGAGTTCTCCTGCTTTAACAAGGGCTTGCTCAAGATCGTTGAAATCTACAGGGCCGTCAGGTGCAAATACCCGGAAAATTCCCTGGACGGGTTGCGTGACCGTCACCTGAGCCCTCTGCATGACGCTGCTTGCGACGGCGCCCACGGCATTGGCCACGGAAGAATGTTGAGGGATTGATAGTGGAACGTCGAAGTTTTGAGCTACCCGAGGGTAATAGAGTGCGGCAGGAGCGCCGACGGCGACCAGCGAACGTGCGGAATCCAGCTTGAGTGAGAAGAGCCCCCCGTCGACTGCGCTTTTGCCCGAGATCCAGTCACTGAAGAGCCGGGCAGTTCGCTCGCGTTCAGTATGATGGGTCTCTCCAGGGTCGGTGGCGAGGCATGCGGAGACCAGGGCCGCACAAATGGTATGCACCATATGCTCCTCGACCGCGGCACTCGGCCCCTTGGGGTCTTGCTCCTGAAATTTGCCCCAGCCATAGATCTGCCGCATCTGTTTTGCCCAGGTGACGGCGGCAAGGTCTGCTGCGCGGACCGACCAGTGGTCCGTTTTACCCAACACGTGTGCCGCATCGGTAGGAGTAAATCCGCTATAAATGGCGATTCCGTCTCGTACGAGCCGGGCCAGTGCGCGTGTCAATGGGCGGTCCTCCTCGGAAAGCAGTTGAACGTCAAGCGGACCGTCCTGCAGACGCTCCCAGGCGATTGCTTCTTCAGGGGAGAAGGACTTTCTCTGACTCGCCTCAGCAAACAATGCGACGGCGAATCGATTGCTTCTCGGACTGATAGCGGCATTCATTCGACGCTCGAGCGTCCCCAGGACTTCTGGATACCGATACACCAGGAGGCTCATGGGAACCACTCTTCGTGGTCCGATGGCTAGACCCACGCCACCTTGAAAACGCACCTCGCTGTCGCCACCTAGCCCGAGAGAAAAGACCCGGACAGCCTCCACCATGGGTCGCCAGGCACCGATAACCGTAGCTTTGGCACTGATTACTGGACGCCCATCGGTGATGATCGCAATATCGGTGGTAGTACCTCCCATGTCGGCGATGATGGCATTCTGATGGGGTTGCAGCTGGGCTGCGCCCATAACGCTGGCGGCAGGACCGGAGAGAATGGTTTCAACAGGCCGGGCAAGCGCGGTCTCGGCACTGATCAGGGAGCCATCGCCTTTCACCATCATCAACGGCGCATGAATATTTCGTTCTCCTAGGATCAGTTTGATTGCCCGGATTAGTTCATCGATATAGGGAATCAAGGATGCGTTGAACGCTACCGTCAACGCCCTGCGGGGCGCATCAAGCTGTGACGCGAGTTCGTGACCGCAGGTCACTGGTTTTCCCGTAAGCGAGGACACTAAATCCCGGAGTTGCACCTCGTGATTCGAATTACGTACTCCAAACAACCCTGAGATTCCGAACGCGGCAACTTTATCGCGCTGATCAATCACGATCTGGCGTGCACTCCCTAGATCGAGCGGTTCCCGCTCGCTGCCCCCCGCGTCGTGGCCTCCCAGAATTAATGCACAATGGCCTCCACGTACAATCTGTTCCAGTTTGGCTTTGTCTACCTGCTGCGTGTTGTAACCGGCAAGAAGCAGACAGACGGGCGTCCCGCGACCTTCCACAACCGCATTGGTCGCGAGCGTCGTCGATAACGATACCAGCGAGATCTGTGATAAACACTCGCCAGGCAGTTGATCGATGGCATTCCGAATGCCAATCGTGAGTTCGTGATGGGTGGTAAGTGCCTTGGCAGTGCTCACGACCCCGCCATTGGGGTCGAGGAGTACTGCGTCGGTATAAGTACCTCCAGTATCGATGCCGAGCCGAAGTGGCGATCGGGTCATCGTATCAACGCCTACAGAAAGGGCAGAGCCGAGATGCGTTTAAACGGAAGATTTCAGTTTATTCGCTGTAGTCGTAAAAGCCCCGACCACTCTTGCGTCCAAGGTAGCCTGCGTCGACCATCTGCTTGAGCAGAGGGCAGGGTCGGAACTTAGAATCTCCGAATTCCTGATGCAGTACATCCATGACCCACAGACAGACGTCGAGGCCGATCATATCGGCAAGGGTCAGGGGTCCCATCGGATGAGCAGCGCCGAGTTTCATGGCAGCATCAATATCTTTCGCCTCGGCGAGCCCCTCGTACAGGATGAATGCGGCTTCGTTAATCATGGGGACCAACATCCGGTTTACCACAAAGCCGGGGCTGTCCTTCACGCTCACGGGCGTTTTGCCAAGATCTCGAGCAAGTGTATCGATGGCGTTGTAAGTGTCATCTGAAGTTTGTAGAGCGCGGATCACCTCGACCAGCGCCATCAATGGCACGGGGTTAAAGAAGTGCATGCCTACGACTAGGTCTGGACGACCACTCCCCGCCGCAATTCGGGTAAGCGAAAGCGATGACGTGTTGGATGCGAGTATCGTGTGTTCCGGACAGATCTCGTTGAGACGGGAAAAAATTTCCATCTTGATGTCCATGTTTTCACTGGCGGCTTCGACGACGAGATCGCAGGCCGACATTGCACTGATATCGGTTACCGTCTGGATCCTTGCCAGCGCCTGATCGTGATCCCCCTGGCTGATCTTCTCTTTGCTGAGGAGTCGTCCAAGGCTTTTTTGAATGCTGCCCAACCCTCTCTGGACAACGTCATCGGATATATCTTGCATGACGACGTTGTAGCCGTGTATGGCGCAGGTCTGCGCAATACCGTTACCCATCGTGCCTGCGCCTATGACGCCAATATTCTGTAATTTCATGTGGAAATATGGTCCCATACCGGGTAGTTCAACTTAGTGGACGGCAAGGCTACCGCAAACTGGGTGTCAGACCAAACTGGGAGCCGCCCGGGGTCGTTAGTATTTCAAAATCTGGCGCGTTCGGAATAGACTAGCAGGTATGGAAAGCCTCACTGTTATCGAAGATCTCATCGGATTCGAGACCGTATCCCGGGACAGCAATCTCCCCCTGATTGAGTTTGTCCAGAATTTCCTTTTTGACCATGGCGTGGACTCACGCCGTGTTCCTAGTGCCGACGGACGTAAGTCCAATCTTATTGCGAGCGTAGGGCCCGAAGTGCCGGGTGGAATCGTATTGTCTGGTCATACCGATGTGGTGCCGGTCGATGGACAGGACTGGAGTCGTGATCCTTTCGCATTCCACCGACGCGGAGACCGCTGGTACGGCCGGGGCAGCTGCGACATGAAAGGGTTTATCGGAATCGCGCTGTCTTTGGTGCCGCAAATGCAGGCACTGCGCAAGCCGATTCATTTTGCGCTTTCTTATGACGAAGAAGTCGGTTGCCTCGGCGCTCCCGACATGATTGAGGTTATCCGTAACGAACTGCCCGAGCCCGCGGGCGTAATCGTCGGTGAGCCCACCAGTATGGCGGCGGTGACTGCACACAAGGGTATCGTCGGTTTGCGGACGATGGTGCGGGGATACGAGGCGCACTCAAGCCAGACCCATCGAGGAGTGAGTGCGGTAATGACCGCAGCGCGGCTGGTCAGTCACCTGGAACGGGTGGCGGAGGATCTTACGGAAATGACACCCTCTGATAACGGCTTTGAACCCCATGCCACATCGGTTCATGTCGGCGTTATCCATGGCGGAACCGCGCTCAACATAATTTCTGGTCAATGCGAGTTCACCTGGGATATTCGAAATATTCCCGGAGATGACCCCCAGGTGCTGATCGACAATTTTGAAGACTTCTGCAGACGTGAGGTATTGCCGGGAATGCGGGCTCGTCATGAGGCCTGCAGTATTGATACTAAAGTGCTCGCACGCTGCCCCGCGTTTGATGACTCGGAATCGTCCATTCTCAGCCTGGTACAGTCACTCAATGGCAAAACGGAAACCTATAAGGTCGCCTACGGTACCGAAGCAGGTCAGTATCAGGGTGCAGGTTTCCCTACAGTCTTGTGCGGCCCAGGATCTATCGATCAGGCGCATCAGCCTGATGAATATATAGAAGTCAGTGAGGTACAGGCTGGAGAGCGTTTTCTGAAGACACTGGTAGACGAGCTGTCAGTTTGAAAGTTGTTTGCGCGCCCGTTTCAAAAACTGGCCCAGATGAGTTCAGCGCACCGGACTGCAGCGGCAGCATCCGGTGCGGGCTGTCGTTTCAGGGCCAGAAGTTCTGGTAACTGATCCAGCCATAGGCCGTTGGCAAAGTGATCAGGGGCCAACGGTTTTCCACCAATCGTTTGTTCTGCGAATGCGCCGAGCGGCGCCATCTCCGGATAGTCTTCTCGTACGAAGTAGCCGAAAGGAGTGCCGGAAGCGTACACCTCTGCTATCGTGCTGTACCCGGCTTTGCCGATGACAAGATCTGCGGCCCGTACGAGATCAGGATGGTGGAGGGGGCATCGGACCGGTAGCAAGGTGACATTCTGATCTTTACGGACTTTGTTGCTCGCTCCAGATATTACAAAGTGGATGCCGGGAAACCGGCTTTTCAGCTGCTCAGTAAACGGAAAGTGAGTTTTCGTTCCTCCCATGCTGATAAAGACCATCGGATTCGATTGCTTCAGGCCCAGGGTTGCCCGGGTCTCTTTCACGCTCCTTCGGAACGCCCGGGCAATAGGGCCTATCTGGCGCGCGGTTGCCACAACTTCACAGATGGGCTGTGTCTGGATATGAAGATCGGCGTTTTGAAATATTGGTCGCAGTAACCGGGCATAGTTCGAGAGAGCGGGCGCCTGAAGGGCAAGACCTTCGTAGATCCAGTCCCAGGTGAAATTCTCCACGAGCACCGACGGTAGTTGTGCCGCCCTTGCTGCCACCAGGCCAAGCGGTGCAATGTCACAGAGTATGCTTTGGCAGTCTAGCCGCCTCAATTGTTGTCCTAGCCGCCTGACCTCAGTAGGGTCAAACGGAAGACGGTCGGAAAGATCGGCAAGGGTTGCATCGTAGTTCACCCGTAGGGCATCGGATTGCACCAGGCCCAGGTCGCAGTCGAGTTCGTGAAAATCAATGTTGTCGCTGAGCGAGGAAAAGAACCATTTGGGGATTCGCGTAAACAGCTCAATCTGCAGTATCGGTTCAATCTCAAGCATGCGCTCGAGGATCGCGTGTGTTCGAGAGGCATGGCCGAAGCCATGCGGGGAAACGAAGACGCCGATCGTCGGCCGGGCGCCGACACTTGCCGAATTCAATCGGACATCCCCGATGTCTCAGCGACCGAAGTACTGATTCAGGAAGGTCTCGAAGTCCTGCTCGTCGTCTTTCTCCATCTGCTGTGCCCGTTGCAGCGATGATGTCGCCTCCTCCTGGAAACGGGATTCAAACTGTGGATCAAACGGTTGGTGCTTGAAGGTATTCTCAATCTGTTCCGCTTGCGCCTTGGCGAAGTAGAAGAACGTATCATCGTGATCACGGATACCATCTAGGGCTCGGGCGGAAGGGGTCAATGCGGGGTCTTCAAACAACCGACGCTTCTGGCTCAGCGCGGTCCGATACCCCTCGTCGTACCGTGAAAGGCAGTCGGCCAGTGGCTCAAGATAGTCGATCAGTTCCAGACCACAGCGCTGGACGCTGCAGCGTTGCCCGTCTGCCTTGGTCAGCACAAAACCGGGTTCCCGCCCGAACTCCGCAATCTGGCTCCGTGTGGCACGCACCCGACGAAACTCATCCCAGTCCATTGGTGGACTTGGTTCCAGCAGGCAGGAGATCATCATCAAGTCAAGAAAACGGATCCCGTCCGCGTCAATGCCAATCGGCGAAAACGGGTCCAGATCTAAGGACCGAACCTCGATGTACTCAACGCCGCGGTCCCGCAGTGCATGGCTAGGCCGTTCCCCTGACCTTGCCACTCGTTTCGGCCGCATGGTGGCGTAATACTCGTTCTCGATCTGCAACAGCGAATCATTCAACTGTCGGTATTGGCCATCTACCCGGACCCCAATCTCCTGATACGGTGGATAGGATTCGGTGGTAGCCTTGACCAGTGAGTCCGTGTATTCATCGAGATTGTTCAGACTCAGGTGTACCGTCGCCTGGGCATCGCTCTGGTAGCCCAGATCCGAAAGCCGCAGGCTCGTCGCATAGGGAAGATAAAAAGAATGCTCCCCCAGTGGGCTCAGATGATGCGGGCGTCCTTCCAGAAAGCTGCCGCACACGGCCGGTGAGGCACCGAATAAATAGGGGATCACCCAGTCACTGCGATAAAAATTCCGCATCAGCCCGAGGTATGCCTCGGACTTGAAATCACGCAGGGGTACGGTGGAGCCGCTGATATCACGATAGATTCGCCAGAAACCATCGTCCAGGGAAAAGTTGAAGTGAATTCCGGAAATAGTTTGCATCAGTTTGCCGTAGCGGTAGGCCAGACCCTGTCGGTAGACGGTTTTCATGCGACCCGCGTTGGACTCACCGTAATACGCAATCGGAATACTGTCCTCGCCGTGCAGGATGCACGGCATGCTGTTTACCCAGAGTTTCTCAGCGCCGATGTTCCGGTAAGTGAACTGGTGTAGTTGGGTGAGGAAAGTCAGTAAATCCTCAACGCCCACGGTCGCCGGCGTGACGAATTCCAGCAGCGCTTCGGAGTAGTCGGTCGTAATGAAACGGTGGGTGAGAGCGGCCCCCAACGCCGTCGGATGCGGTTGCCGCGACAACACACCCTCGGCATCGATACGAAGACTTTCTTTTTCGAGTCCACGACGCATACCGGTGGATAAAACACCGGCCTCGGCCTGCTCGATCTTTTCAATAATTCGTGCTAGTTTTTCGCTCACAGGATGTTTCCGATGCGAGTGTCCAGATCGTGTTGATTAAATGACGAGGTGGTTTCAACAATCCCTTCAGGTGCAGACTGAGGGACGAGGAATCCTGGATATTACGCCTTTGGTCGCAGAACCTGTCGCCCGATCCGGAGTCGGAGTGGGGTTATGCCATATTTTCATCACCCACACCAGCGCTTCTCTTACAATCACCGAGAATGCAGATCCCCGGGTGCATGATGATCTCGAGCACTTTCTCACAGGCCTTGTCCCGGATGGAGACCGTCACTACACCCACACGAGCGAAGGTGACGACGATATGCCTGCGCATATCCGAGCGACTCTCACAAATTCTGAGTTGACGGTGCCTATTTCCAGTGCGCGATTGACTCTAGGGACCTGGCAAGGAATTTATGTTTGGGAACATCGTTGGAGTCCGCATGAGCGCCGGATTGTGTTAACGATCTCTGGAGAGGATATCCGCTGACGGCTCAAGTGGGCCCTGCGCCCGGGTGCAGT
>Ga0315315_10006796_pt1 | contig 10569 bp, 5 predicted proteins | sample M140m3416metaG_FD_203699 | JGI IMG/M metagenome (GOLD analysis project Ga0315315, IMG submission 203699) | Ammonia-oxidizing marine archaeal communities from Monterey Bay, California, United States - M1 40m 3416 | ecosystem: Environmental > Aquatic > Marine > Intertidal zone | place: USA... | reverse complement strand
CACAAATTAATAAATTAAAATTAGGTCATACTTTATTTGAAAATAAAGTATCTTGGACACCTTTTATTGATAATTTCAATGGAATTCCTGATGTTCAAACAGTTTATTCATATGATATTGAAAAAAGTTATTTAGATCTTTCAAATAATTGGGCTGTTGATATTAGTTTTTCAAATTTTTATAGTGATTTATCCGGTGTTCTACGAGAAATTGATGGTTGGGGAGATTTATCCGGACAACAATGGACAGGACCATACAATCCACTAACTAAAACAAATGATTTGTCTTCGGTACACAGTCTTCAATTTATAGATACCGATTTGTCATTGAATTCTTTTTATCAATACAAAATTAAGTGTTATTCGTTGGCGAAAGATAAACAAAGTAATTATTATGTTTCACAACAAATTTCTAATGGGCTGTCAGAAAATCCTAGATTAGAATATACACCAACTGATGCAAGTTTGAATTTGATATGGACAATATCTAGTGATATTAGTAAAAATACACAAGTAACTTGGGATATATCTTGGCAAGAAATTCGTGATGATGGAACTACAACAAATTATGGAGAATTCTCATATATAGACCCTTACAACGGAGTAATAGGAGGAGGAGGAGAAATACGAAAAGTTTCTTTCCCATTATCTAATAATCACATACAAGCCGATGCAACTTATAATATACAAATACAAGTAGATTATCAAAACAATACTGTTATAACTGATTATGATACATCTACCAGTCAACTTCAAACATTAACATATGACCCAAGTAATGTAATGACATATTTTAACTATTTACAATCTCCTACTTTAAATAGTGCAACTTATGTAAATGATACTGTTACTATTAATTGGGATATGAATAAAGGAGGAACATTTAAGGATTTAACATTTTATCAAGATGTAAGTGGTGCAAAAGTAACAATTGTAAAAACAGCTACAGATATACAAAGTGTGAATGTTGTTACCATAGGAAGTAATTACAGTACAGGAGATATATTGACTATTTTAAATACAGATATTTCTAGAGATTCTAATTTGCCAAATTTAGAAATAACATTGAAATCTACTGATATATCCCAAGCAATTGTTCCAAATGATCCAAGTGGTTTAATTTTGAATTCTAGTTTATTATCAAGTATAACAAATGGAAAAGTTGCCCCTACTGCATATTTTAATACCAATGTATATGATTTATCTCTTTCAAATATAACTGTTAATAGAACTGATGTTAGTTATAATATTTATCCAATAGAAGGTAATACAATTATAGATACTTCTGGTACTAGTTACTATCCAGGGTCTTATGATATTAGAGTTCGCGGGGCTTATGGAAGTAGTGTTATTTTATATAGTAAATGGTCAAATCAACTTACTTTATCTAATTTTGTTCCTGAACATATACCTAAAAATTTTCGTATCGCTTCATATGATAAGAATGGATTTTTAACTTCAACGGATATTAGTTCTGTACTTTTGACATGGAGTCCTCCAGGAATAGATAAATATAATATAGACGGTTATCCTATACCAAAAAATTATAAACTTACTAGAAAGTCAAATCAAAATACAACACTAGATTTCACTCAGATTATCGTGAATTCTTACCCACCATCAACTACTGATATATCATATGTTGATACAAATTCTCCTATAGATAGCATACTCCCCGTTCCTAGAATATATCATTATAATTTGGATACTGAATATGAATAAAATATATATTAATTACATATATGGCAAGTGGAAACGTTTCAGTTAATTGGCCAGTACCTACTGGATTAGCTGTTAAGAAAAAAGCAGCCTCGACTGGTCCTGGTCTAATAGCTACTTTTACATGGAATAAAATTACGGATACTGAATTAAATATTTTAGACCCTGGTTCTGGGGCAACTATTGCATATTGGAGAGTTAGATTAAATGATAATACAACAGGATTAGTTTATAATAATCCAATATTTTCATTAGAGTTACCTCTAGGATTGTGTAAATTATGCGTAGAAGTACAGGCAGTATATACATTCTCATCATCTCCTAATGTTTTAGCATTGAGTGAATATTGCGATGAAGTTTGTGTAAAAGGTAAAGTAGATCCATATTGTAATAATAGAAGAAAATCAACAACTGTTTCAAGACCCAATGTAGGTTCTAGAAATATGAGATATGCTAGAGCAATTAGTAATTTCTCATCTATAGGGAAAGGTGCATTTAGATAAAAATTTTATTTTATACTTTTATATAAAATAAAATGTCGTACACCCCAGTTGTAGTATTTGATGGAATAAATGGATTTGCATTAAAACCTCCTAGTCAATACGAGGACACAAATTCTGGAAAATTTAGGTTTATTAACAGAAGAGAGTTTGATGCAATGGATAAAGAATTTATTGAAATAACTAAGGAAAAAAATAAATTACCTACTGTTATTTTACGAACATATGTATTGTATTATAGAAATAATGGAGATCTGATGACTGACACTGCTCCCGGAACAAGTAGTACTGTAGATTCTAATGAAAATTATAGATTTTATAATGATTTATCTACTTTGGAAATAAATTCAACTTGGACTATAAGTAATTGGGCACAACATCTGACTGTCAGTAACGCGAACAACGTATATGCTGATGAGACTAGTGGATATGGTCTAATATCAAATCAGTATAATTACAGTTACTCAGCTCGTTTCGATATACAAAAGAGTGGGAATGATATAATAGTTACCTGTGATAAATTAGGATATTTTTTTCGGGCTGGAGATACGATAACATTTTCTGACTCAAATACTTGGTTAGACAAAGACTTTACTTTCACTGTTCTGGAATCACAAATAGACTATCCATCGGACGGAAGACAATTGGGTTGGATATGGGGATTTCCTCTTCTTGATGTGGGGCGAGGGGACACCTCAAGTACTAGTGAAAATTGGCCAAGATGGAAGTCTGGAGCTAGTTCAACTTATGGAGGTTCTACTACAAAATATCCTAATGATGATATGCTTGTTCAAATTGCAAATAAACAGAATATTATTACTTTAGACATGTCAAAATTTCAATTTAAGAACCAATATAATACAGAAAAAGGTGATGGATATGATGATATTAAAGAAGGATTTGCTTCGGATGGGTCAAATGCCGCTAATGATTGTTTTTATATGAATTTAAGGATAACGAGTAGTACAGAAAAAAATGTATCTTTTGGAGGTTTAAAAGGAGAGGTTATGTACGATGGAAATTCTAATACTAATGGCACAGCACAGTCACCGACCAAAGTAGGGGAAAATGGTAATTGGCAAGTATGTCATGTGGATAGTAACACCTCTGCCACAGGTTCAAATGGAAATTTAATTTATAGATGGTCGCGTAAATGGGCTACATTGGTAGAATATGAATATCATTGTGAATTGATTAATCCCAAACCATTTTTAGATTTCAGTCCCACCTTATTCGCATTTGATTGGACTTTAAATGCATATACGAGTGGAACTAGATTTATTCAAACAGAATCCGAAGAAGAATATGTAAGTATTGAAACGGAAATAGGCACATCAATTAATAGTTATATAAAAAATGTGACCCTTAAATTAAAAACAGGTTTGGGACGTGATGCAGCAGCAAATAGTCTGGCGGATAATATGGTAGAAACAATGTCGCCTGGAAATACTATTTTGGGATTAACTCTGCGCAATGATGCTAATTATAGAGGTTATGCAAATAGATTGAAAGAAAAGCTAGCTTGGAATACGACAGGTGCAAAAACCTGTTGGACACTTGCCAAAATAATAGGGGGATGGTATTCCAGAGGAGAATCCAACAACTCCACCACAAGAAATATAGGATATTATGGTAATATTATAAGTAATGCCCCTTCAGATAGACAAACAAAATATGATGAGACAGTAAGTTGGAAAAATGATATAGAGTTGGTAAATTATCCATGGCCTGCTTCATATAATCGCTGGCCTGCATTAGATAATGGTTCGAAAAGTTTTACTTTGAGAAATGTTCTTTGGTGTAGTTTAAAAAGTCCTAGAAAAATAAAGGTAAAATATATTGGCGAACGAAGTTTTACTAATCCGAACCATCTTGTTGGAACACAAAGATATATAACAAATTTTATTGATTTAAAATCGTCAGTTGATTCAAATATAGTTTTAGGAGGAGGATATGCGCGTAATTCTAATGAATTAGATTTATCAAGAAAAGGTTGGCAACCATATTTTTCAAAGTATAAGTATAATACTAGTAATCAAACCATTATGAATAGTAATACAACCAGTATTGTTGATTATAATATTAATGAGAGTGTACAATATTTAGATGCTTCTTCTAACAATGGAGGTATTTTAACCTTTCCTCCTATTAATTATTATAGAGTACAATATAAACTTTTAATTCCGCCAGCCAGTTCAACCACTTATAGCATAACATATTCTTTTGGGAAAACAAATAATTGTGTTACAACATTTTTTAGATTTGAAGATATGTCAGGTACTCCGAATCCATTTCCCGATGGTAGCAATAATCATTTTGCATCAAGAGATGATGAATCAATTCAATTAACATGGGATGCTGGGGAGACAGATGCTAAAGCAATCTATATTATTGACGTTGCTGGAGGAACTAATAATGTAGTATCTACTATAAATTCTGCATCGTATCTAAAAGACGCGAGTTATAATGATACTAACGCTCCTGAAATATATGATTTAAGCTTTAATGTATTTCAATTTCATTTCTTTTCAAGAAACTTATTGAATGAAACAAACACTGCTAGAGGAGAACTTCCTTATACAACTTATACATTCGATACAACTGGTGAGGAGCCCAAATTTATAGATATTAGTTATACTCCTATAAATTATGTTCCATTTAGATATATTAATTATTCTAGTTTTGGATTAGAAATCCCTGAAAGACTTTTTTTAAAATCAGCAGATTTTCCGAGTGGTCCTATTTTATTAAGAGAGGAAGTAATAGAATATAATCCAAGTAAAATATTTCCCAAGGGAAATGATATTAATACTAGAACAAATGCTGTTATAATAGATCCATCAAATACTGAACTATTTCCAACAATAACTATAGATATTAGTGGTGATATAATATATGATAATAGTTTTGCGGTTGTTCCTAATCAATTATCATTGGAAGATGCTGAGAATCCAGATAATCAAGGACAAGAAATTGCTACATTCGATAAACAAAATATAAAACAAATTTTTGGAAATGATAAATTAATTTTTTTATTAGAAGATGTTGCATTTGATATAAACGGAAACGATAGGTCGCTTTATTTTCACAAACCATATGCACTTGATTTAGAAAGTTATTTGATACCTGATTTTTGGAGATTACCCAATCAATTGAATATATTAAGGACTTCGAATGTGGCTGGTTCTTCAACAGATTCTTATAGATATTATAATAACTGGACCAGTCAAATTCAAACAACTATGGTTTTTGATATTTTAAATATTTCAGTGAAAGCAGAACATGGTGAACAAGATGGATTTCGTATATCAAATATATTGGTAAATACAAATATTAGGGCTAGAGGTTCTAATGAATATAGTGCTATTACTGAAACAGGAACATTACTTAATAATTCTGTAAATAATATTATATTTTCCGTTCAGGGAGCCTTAGGAGTTATACCTACAAATTATCTTAATTTACAACCGATAATAGTATTAGTAAAGGCTCCTTATAATGGACCTTTTGGAACATTAGGTCAAAATTTTATAGGTAATAAGGCGACTGCACAGGGTGGCATAAATGTTCCATACCCTGCTCAACCAGGTATTCCTGATAATAGTAGTAACTTTGTAATAAATACAGTTTTGTTAGATTTATTTAGAAAAGGTAATAATACCTTAAATGGTAGTAATTTAGGTGGTAGTGAAACAGCATATAATGGTATTTTTAATATAACGGCGGAGGTTCCGAATAAAGAAGATTATGGACTTTTAAAACAAAATGATTCTTTTATAGGAACTATAGTAGATCCGGCTCCTATACCTGTTTTATTAGTTGATATTTCTTCTGCGGTTCAGTTGAATCCAACTCAGTTTGGAATGTTAAATGATGAAAATAATAAAGTAACAATAGAATGGTCGGGATTCTCTTTTTCAGGAGATCCAAGTTGGAATTTTATTGAAAGTGATGTTTATTGGACAATTAATAGATATAATATTCAATCAGGGGCTGCGATAACGTTATTACATAATAGTAGAATACAATATTTGGATAATAAGTATACTTTTATAGATACAACTCCTGTAATATTTTCAACATATAGATATACTATTACAGGTGTATTTTATTGGATGGGTATAACAAAGTATCTTGCAACAAATGCAATTCCTTTTTTAAATGTTCCTGGGTTTAATACTCCTGATATATTAGTTTGTAAATATAATAGATTTCCGTATGGTAGATTTAATACAACGTCTACTAATTTAAAATTATATGCACCTTTAAGACTTAATACTCCAGAAGGACAAGTAGACCAATTTAATAAAAAAACCGCAGGGGGTGGGTGTTCCGATCCTAATAATCCTGGTTTAAATTTATTTACTCGTGGAAGTAGAATATCTTCATCAAATAATATTTATGCAAATACGACTAATCAAGTATCAAAAAAACAAACATATGTTATTTTATCAAAATCGAGATTTAGACCATTTCGTTAAAAAAATTTAATAATAATAAATTTTTTTAACTATTCGATAAGTTTAAGGTCACTTACTTTCCAATATTCACTTCCTCCATTTGGCATAGGTCTTCTTATAATAAATGGAATTTTATTTTGAATTAATTCCATATTAGCAATAGTATGACCATCAATAATTTCTTTTGATATTTCAACAAATGCCTTTGAACCATGATTAAGTTGTTTTGCTCTTAATCCAAGTATTTTTGCTTTTTCATATCTTGTCAAAATAGGTATAGTAATATGTAAAGGATCGATAATAATACCTTTTTTATTTCTGGTAACATTTGAAAGAGTATGTAATTCTTTATAATTTATTTGTTTTGTTTCAGGATGATATTCATGTAAATAATCTCTGTTAATATCGCCTTCAAGTTTTTTCATATGTTCATTGTATTCTTCATCATCACTATCTTCTTCTTCACTAGATATTTCTTCTAAATTATCTACTTCTTCAGGAGTTTTTTCAGAAATTTGTTGAGGAATATATTGATCTACACCTGGACTAGGGCTTTTTGGGACGGCGGGGGAGAGATAGTCTTTATCAACGGTTTCTAGTGGTGGAGTGGATGTTCCCTCTTCTACCTGTCTTTCAATTACATATTTTCCTTCATCTGTTATTTCTTTTATTTTATATACTGGTTGATTTTCTCCAAATTCAGGTTGGTAAACTGCTGTGACTAAATCTCCTACCATGTATTTATCTTCCATATCTTCCACATCACTTTCTTGTCCCATTTCATCTTCTTGTGTATCTGTCAAGTTTTCTACACCGCCAATATCAAGTTCGTCTTCAATGTCGCTGTCATTATCTAATTTTTCTGATAAAACAATACTTCCAGTTTCATCGCCACTTTCTTCAGCAGCTTTTAATTGCTGTTCAACATCAACTTCTTCTAAATCACTCATTTATAATAATATAATAAAAACTTTATTATATTGTTTTCAATTTTATTTACTCTGGGTATTCCATACTGTATCACATATTGCACATAAATAAACAAATTTCATATTAGCATCATCATATCTAATATATAATATTTCTTTTTGAGCAAGAGGTTCATCACTTTTTTCTTCAGTTTTATTACAATTACAATCAGGATTTGGACAATCTATATTAGCAATTCTTGGTAATGTAGGATCTAATTTTGTATATTTATTAATACTTGTTTTGTAATTCATTTCTTTTTTGATATCAGTTTTACTAACATATAAATTATTTAAATTGGATACTAACGATTCATCTTCATTACCACAATTTCTACAATAATAAATTAGTTTATCCTGATCATCTTTTTTTAATTGTAAATAATACATATTACCACATTTTGGACAGAAGTGCATTTTTTTATATACTAATACAATAATATTTTTATTTCAATTTTGAATTATATATTATTTATATTATTAATAAGTTCCGTTTCTAAAGTCTCATAATCAATCAAGCTTTTCATATTGTATACACTAACTCTTACTAGTTCTTTTTCGTGTTTATTTTTGAGAGAACTTGCATAATCTAATATGGCTTTCTTGTTTTCTTTAATGTATTTTGTATATATTGAGAAAAATACTTTACATTTGCCTAGGTTAGTGTGTTGTTTTTCTTTTTGCAAATTTCTACATAGTGCGATTTGTAAATTCTTAAATCGTATAATATTATTATAAGGAATAAATGCAGATGATCTTTCTGTAAATCCTGGTTCATTTAAAAGAGGTTTATTATGAAAAAGAGTAACCAACATTAATAAAACTGATTTAATTGTTTGACAAGAAGTCCATTGTTCTCCTTTCCAGGTGTTTAATATACTGATACATACTTTACCATTTCTATATAAATTTGGATGAAATCTTGTAGTTCCATCATTTGTCATATATTTGAGTTTTGGTGGAGAAAATGGATAATTAGTAGGAAAAATGAACTCAAAGCAATAACAACCATATCTATATAAAGTATCACTTGGGCCGAAAACTACTGCATATCCTTTTAACATATTTTCTTCATCATGTGCATAATATATACCGTGTTCTGTTAATGGATATTTAATTAATTCTACAATATCCTTTTGTAATCGTCTGCGACTTGTTCTATCCATAACAACTTTACTGTTATCAGTCATAATATAATATAATATTTAGAAATATTTAAATTATTATATTATAATAATATTTTTGTTACCATAATACATTTGATAAACTTAAAAGTATTTAATCTAGATATGTTACTAAAATTGATTTAAAATATACGGTATATATTAATGAATTATAAAATGCCCGGAAACAGTATTGTGCAAACTTTGCCAGGATTCCTACAAATACATAGAATAAAGAAAGATGATAATACAATCAACAAACCTAGTACTCATACAAGAATAGGTGGAAAAGATAAAAATGGAGAAATAATTTATGGTGGTAATTATCATATTCCAGATGAAGCATTATCCACATTTTGGAAATTATATGTAAAGTGGGTATTTGAATTAAATAATAAAGAATATCTTACTGAAACACAAGATCTAGAAAACGGAGGACCATTATTGGTTGATATTGATATGCGATTTGCAGAAGACATTATTGAGAGACAATTAGAAGATGATGAAATTGTTGCCGTCATTGAATTATATTGTGAGGCTATTAAAGAGTTATTTGATTTTAATAAAGAAATAGAATTTCCAGTTTATGTGTTTCAAAAAGAAAATGTTGTTATTCAAGAAGGAAAAGAAACTAAAGATGGATTACATCTAGTATTTGGTATTCAAATGAAACATGATGTTCAACAGGTTTTGCGAAATATTGTTATAAAAAAGGAAAAGGATGAAATGAAATTATTTGGTGAAGATGGATTACAGTGTGTTAATAAACCAGAAGATATATTTGATGAATGTATTAGCATTGGTCGTAATAATTGGCAAGTAATTGGTTCTAGAAAGCCTGGTTGTGAAGCTTATAAATTAAAAAACATATTTACTCTTAATTTTATGCCAAACGATGAACCATATTCAATTGTTAAAGAATCTATTGAAAATATTGATATTAAAGAATTAGCGCCAAAAATAAGTGCAAAAAACAAAATATTTTCAAAATTTGCAGATGGTAAGGTGTGTGGGATATCTGGAAAACACATTGATAGCATAGAAAAACTCAAAAAATTAAAGAAAAAGAAGATAGTTAAGAAATCAAAGGCAGTATCATCTAGTCAATTAATGGTTACTATGCAAGGTATATCAAATAGTGTATGGCCTACTTCTCATGAACAATTAAGTGAATTAATTTTAAATACAATGAACTGTTTAAATTTAAAAGATTATCATCTAAAAGAAATACATCAAATTACATTGTTATTAGATGAAGTATATTATAATCCATATAAACAATGGTTAGAAGTTGGTTGGGCATTACATAATACATCGAAGGACTTCTTATTTTGGACGTGGGTAAAATTTTCAAGTAGATCTGAAAAATTTGAATGGACAGCCGTTCCAGGTATGTATCAACAGTGGCAAAATATGCAGGATGAAGGTTTTACATTCCGTTCTATTCACTATTGGGCATTAGGTGTAAATTCTCAACAATATAATAAAATACACGATAATTCTATTGAACAACTTGTATATAAAACACTTCCTGGTGGGGGTAATGATACAGATATTGCAATATTGGCAAAAAATCTATTTATGGGAGAATTTGCATGTGTTAGTATGGTTGAAAAAAAATGGTATCAGTATTTTGGACATAGATGGAAATGGAGTGATGGAGGGGTTGGATTAAGAATTAAGTTATCTCAAGATGTTGAAGCATTATATCATCAGGCTACTCAAAAAGAAAAAGATAAGGCGGCGGATGAAGAGTATTC
>Ga0315315_10006795_pt1 | contig 10569 bp, 6 predicted proteins | sample M140m3416metaG_FD_203699 | JGI IMG/M metagenome (GOLD analysis project Ga0315315, IMG submission 203699) | Ammonia-oxidizing marine archaeal communities from Monterey Bay, California, United States - M1 40m 3416 | ecosystem: Environmental > Aquatic > Marine > Intertidal zone | place: USA... | reverse complement strand
CAACTGCTTATTAACGTCGGAACAGGTGGACAAGTAGCGATGTTCAGTGAGAGTGCCGCCACTCATCCAGATTTAGAAGTACGACCATTTCCATTGGGTGGTTATTTACTAGTAAATGCGGGGCTATGTGGGGGCCGTAGTTTTGCGGAACTCGAACGATTTTTTGCAACAACCCTATGCGACTTCACCGGCATTACCCCTAGTGACGATTTGTTTAATCAAATGTGTGAACTAGCGAGTGAGGTTCCCGCCGGATGCGATGGTTTACGATGCTCGCCGTTGTTCACCGGCACACGTAGCCGCCCGGAACTACGAGCATCCTGGGAGCATATTGGGCTGGATAATTTTACCGCTGGGCATCTTGTTCGGGCACTACTTGAGGGTATGGCTCAAGTATTTGGCGAGGGCTATGCAATAATGAAAGAGGTTACAGGATGCGAAATGACTCACATTGTCTGTGCAGGAAACGGATTACGAGAAAACGCATTGCTCCGTGAATGCGTTGAACTAGAACTCCAGTTGCCACTCCACGTAGTCGCCGCACGCGAAGAGGCGAGTATCGGTGCAGCGATGATCGCAATGGCGGGACTGGGAATCTAAAAGCCGGGGGCGGATTGCTACTAATCTTTTCCCCATCAATCTTAGCGATGATCCCAATGGCTATATAAAACATCCGTCAAGCGTTTCACAATCTTAGGGTTTGTTTGGGCTAAATTATCGCGCTCGTGTGGATCTACCGTCAAATTATATAATTGTGGCCCAGACGCTTTGTCGACGTGAGTCGCTTTATATCGATTCACGATGCCGTCATAACTCAACAACAATTTGTAGTTACCTTGGATCACCCAGCGATATAATAACGTCTTGTTGATATCATCGAAATCGATAATGTCATGTGCATAGGATTCACCGAACAGTGCTTGATGGCCAGAAATGGTATTTTGGGCGACCGCCACAAGATTTTTTCCGGCCATTGCCGAAGTTGGCTGCGAACCACATATTTCTAAGATCGTCGGCACAATATCAATGCTACTCACAAGTTGTTGTCGTATTCCAGGTCTAACGTGCCCGGGCCAACGAACCATTATTGGCGTCCGTATACCACCCTCGTTAGCGGTTTGTTTCGAGCGGGGGGCATATTGAGTCCTCCAGCCAGCGGGCAGTTTCATATCCGGCGTCCGTTGAATCCAGCCATTGTCGGTCACGTAAATAATCACCGTATCTTTACGCAATCCCTGTTGATCAACAAAACCGAGAAGCTCACCACAGGTTTCATCGAACCAATCACACATCGCGTAATACTTAGCTAGCTGCACCGACCGTTGTCCATCCGTATATTTATCTAAAATTCGCTTTGGCGGAGTGTGTGGAGTGTGTGGTAGAAACGGCGCGTACCACACAAAAAACGGCTTGTCTTTTGTCTGAGCATCTTTAATAAACTCTTTAACTGGCGTCAAACCTTCTCGTCCAATCTTGAGTCCTAAGTCACCATGCCGACCACCCCGCGCTGGATCACCATGAGTCATGCCATGTGTAAAGCCACCACGGCTATAGTGGCCTTCCCACCACTTGCCACTCTGATGACTCAAATATCCTTGTTCACTTAATAATTTTGGGACCGTTGCATGTTTATCGATATTTGCGATTAGCTTGTTCCGTAATGCTTGATATTCACCAGGCTTGGCACCAGGTCCCAAAGGAGTTGGATCATTGCCGACAATGCGGTGTTGATGCGGATACAAACCCGTAATCAACGTCGCCAAGGAACTGCGGCATAACGCCTGTGGAACATAACCACGTTTAAATGTGGCACTTTCCCGAGCGAGTTGATCTAGATGAGGTGTTTGAATGACTGGATGCGCCATGAAACCATAATCGGTAAAAGCCTGGTCATCTGAAATCAGCAAAATTACATTTGGCTGTGAGAGTTCTTTCGGTGGGCTTGGTTTTCGAAGTGGTACAGCCGGTGGTTTTTTCGCCGGTGGTTTTTTCGCTGCCTGTAAATCAGCCCGAGTGGGAATTAGCTCATGGCTGTATTCACCACCATAGGATTCTCTCAACACCGCGTTTCGTTTCCGCATTTGTAGCAAACGATCTTTATACTGAGGATCCTTAGCTAAATTCCGCAGCTGATCTGGGTCTGTTTCCAAGTCATGCAAAAACTCAAAATCATTCTCAAAATAACTCGCATAAACCCAACGGTGCCCTCGAACGCCTTCCCATTTGGGAATACGACCAGGCACGTGAAACAGATGTTCACAAAAGAAATCCTGCCGCCAAGAATTTAATTGTTGTCCAGCCACGAGTGTGTTTAGCTCGTGGCCTTGGTATTGTTCCGGCAAATCGATCCCGGCAGCCGCTACAAAGGTGCTAGCCAGATCTATATTCAACACGACTTCATCACGAACCTGCGGTTTGGGGCCACCGCGCGGATCATGAATAATTAATGGGACTCGCAGTGATTCTTCGTAATGAGACCATTTTCCAGCAAAGCCTCGCTGACCCATATAATAACCGTTATCGCCGGTGTATATAACAATCGTATTTTCAGCTAGGCCTGCCTTTTCAAGCGCTGCCGTCACTCTGCCCACCACATGATCAATGCCACTAAGCATACGATAATACGAACGTATGTTTTTATCGTATTTTTCAGCCGTATCCCAACGCCAGAAATACCGTTCGCGATTTAGACTCGTGCGAAGAAACTCTGGTTGGCTTGCAAATATAGCTGGGTCCGAAAGGCGCGGTGGTGGAATTTCACCATCACGGTACATTCCATCAACAACTTTGGGCCAGGGAAAATGATCCACTTTATCTCCATCTTCCGCATGCGTTGCATTGAAGCTAATTGACAACATGAACGGCGCATCGCCGCTGCTCTGAATAAATTCAATCGCTGCATCCCCTGCTAGCTGAGTCGTATGGCGCAGCGTACCGTCAGGCTGCGTTTTAAAATAAGGCCCGCGGTTTATTGGCGCGAAGAAGTCAAAAGCCTGGTCGGTTCCACCCTGGAATCCAACTCCAAACTTACCCACAAAACCTGTACGATAACCGTTTGCTTTGAGCACAGCTGGGTAACTGTTCTTTACAAGATCTTGAGCGATCGGAGGAGTACCGAAAGTATAATGATGGGTGCGTTCGACAAGTCCCGTAAAAATAGAGGCTCGGCTTGCCGCACAAATAGAAGTCGTAACAAAGGCATTGGTAAATCGAGTGCCGGCAGCGGCCAGTTTGTCGATATTCGGTGTTTTTGTTATTGGGTGGCCATAGCAACCAAGTTGGTCATTACGCTGATCATCCGCTAGAAAAAATACAATATTTGGCTTTTTCGCAGCGAATAGCGAATTACCACTGCTCGTGACAAATGCGAAAGCGCACAACGTATACAACAACCACTTATCGAAACTAGACATTTCACTTGTACAGGCAATGAATGCCGACCCCTTATTTAAATTAATTTATAATACGCATGTGCAGTCGTTCTCGATCATCCACAAAGACACACAGATCATTAGCTGCTTGAGACGTTAGCTAATTGTAAGACGTTCTTCCCAGCCTTCATGATATTCTCGCTTCCAGAGTGCGGCTGCTTCTTTGTCGCCAAGCACATGTCCCGTTTTTGTATCACAATCTACCACTCGGCCAACACGGTGAGCGATATTCCCTAAATGACAGAGAAGGGTGCTGCGATGACCAATTTCGATTTCAGCGTTTAACTTGGAGTAATCTCCTGCTTGGATACTCTTGATGAGGTTATCCACATGTTCTGGCTGACCTTGGCCGCTACTGGCGGTTTTAACTTCTTTATTACTACCGTCCTTAACCGTATATCCACCAGCACTGTGGAATTCGAGCGAGCCTTTATCGCCATAAACGGTAACAAATCCATCACCATTTCGATTGCAACTACTGCCTAACCAAGTCACATGCCCTTTATCACCGAATTCATAAGAAACAGCGTTGGTGTCTGGGGTTTGTTGGTCATCATCGAAATAGTAACGATCACCAGTGGAAGTAACACGCGTTGGGAATTCTGCTTGCAGCGCCCAACGTGCCATGTCCAAAGTGTGGATCCCATTATTACCCAGTTCGCCATTGCCATAATGCCAGAACCAGTGCCAATTGTAATGCACACGATTGTCGACATAAGGTTGTCGTGGAGCGGGACCTTGCCAGCGTTCATAATCAATATGTGCTGGGACTTCTGCTGGTTTACCTGTGCCGATACTGCCACGTTGGCTGAAATAATAGCAGTTCACCGCATGCACTTTTCCAATACCACCGCTGTGAATAAACTCCATCCCCTCAATAATAGCGGGACTGCTGCGACGTTGGGTGCCAATCTGAACGCACACGTTATTTTTACGAGCCGCGGCAATTTGTTGTTCGCCTTCCCAAGGATTTTGGCAACACGGTTTTTCAACATACACATGTTTACCAGCTTCTGCTGCAACGATAGTAGCGGGTGCGTGCCAGTGGTTTGGCGCGGCACACACCAAAATATCAATTTCGTCATCCGTAATAATATCTTCCCATTTGGTAATCGCCTTAGGTGTATATCCAACAGCTCCTTGGACTAGTTTGGCGGCACTCGCAGCGCGCTGGCTATCCACATCGCATACATACTTCACAACGACGTCGTTATGTTTAGCAAACGTATCCACCAAACTTCGGCCGCGCTGCATCCCCATTACACCAACGACGAGTTTACCATCAGCTTGTTTTGCATTTACTGTGGTAGATGCAGCCGCGGTTGTGGCCACCGCACTCGCGGCTAAAAATTCGCGTCGCGGCATATTCTGTTGGGTCGTGTTATTCGGTTTTTTCATCTTCTCACCTCGGGTTAATCGCTCAAACAAAATTTCGGCACACAATCACTACATGGGTCGCATTAACCCATCAATTCACGGATTGGCGTTGGGTCACTAACAATATGTGTAGGCCTGCCCTGTGGGGTATACAGCAGTTTGGCAGGATCTATGCCAAGTTTAGCATAAACCGTAGACACAAAATTCTCTGGGCTTTTTACATTTTCAAAGGCGGAATAGCCCTTGCGATCTGTGGCACCAACAACCACACCGCCAGGAGTGCCACCACCTGCCATTAACACACTCATCGCATTAGCCCAGTGATCTCGACCGGCAGTCGTTTGACCCGACAACGTTGATAACTTTGGGGTCCGTCCAAATTCACCTAAGGCTAACACCAATGTATCTTCGAGCATACCACGTTCATCTAGGTCTTCGATTAGCGTCGCTACCGTTTGGTCCCACGACGGCAACCGTGTGCCAAGTGCGCCAAATAAATTTGAATGGCTATCCCAACCACCGTCATAGACGGTGACGAACGGCACACCCGCTTCGACCAAGCGACGCGCAAGTAAGCAGCGTTGGCCGAATGAATTTCGATAATATCGATCCCTCATTTCATCTGGTTCTAACGAAATATCAAAAGCACGCTGCGCCGTTGGCGAGGTCACTAAATTAAACCCCTGTTCATAATAATCATCTAAAGCCGCTGCGGGGTCGCCGGACGATGCGTTATTTAATCGCTGCATTTTATCAAGCAACACCCGAACATTACGCCGCGATTGAAAATCGCCCTCCGTTAATCCTTTGGGAACAGCAACATCGCGCACTCGAAAATTCGGTTGGTGCGGATCATCCGCAACAACAAACGGTGCATGATTGGCGCCAAGGAAATTAGGGCCACCACTACGCGACATGCGGGGCATGGAAAAATAATTGGGCAGATTGGTTTGACTGCCTAATTCGTGACTGACCACCGATCCCATACTCGGATGAAAACTAACAAATGCTCCGCATCCCACCGGAATGCGCGGGGGGGCACCGGTTGTCATATAGTGATTGCCGGCGCCATGATTACCTTGATTGTGGCGAATGGAGCGAATCATCGCATATTTATCGCTAATCGCCGCCAATCGTTTCATGTGTTCGGAATAATGGATACTCGTGTTACAGGTTGCGACGGTACCAAAATCACCACGGATTTCGGCTGGAGCATCGGGCTTGGGATCAAACGTTTCAAAATGCGTGGGACCGCCATCCATCCAAATTAATATACAACGTTTAGCCGATTGTCGACGTGGGCCATCAACAGCCGCAACTGTTTGATTGCGCAAGGCGTTTACAAGACCACCGCCAAATAGACCACCTAAGCCTAATTTGAGGGAATGGCGGCGAGTGATTCCAGCACAGTTCGAATACTTTGTCATGATTTGTTTCGCCAATGGCTTGTGAAAAAGATTAAACCTATCTCTCTATAATATCGGATAACTCAATCTCAGGCGAAGGTTAATCATGTCGAAATTTCTCAAATTCACTCCCCATTAGGGCTATTTGGATGTTATCGACCAAAACGACACTACTCTGCTTTAGGCCACAGAGCATACCCCGCAACCTTAGTGCGTACTTGCCATAGTGTTTTACCAGCCGTAATAAATAGCGTTTTCATATCCGAGCCCCCAAAACAACAGTTGGTAATCATATCCTCGGGAACTTTAATCACTTCTAACAACTTACCTGCTGGGGAAAACACATAGACGCCAGCAGTATTGTCGAGGTTTTGTAGTGGATATTTTCGGTTCGCTCCGGCGGTCACATAGAGGTTACCGAGACTATCCATACACATACCATCACCGCCACGTCCTCCGCCAAAATCATGCAGTTCACGCGGCTTACCCGTTACAAGTCCCGTATCATCGAGTGTAAACGCCCACAACTTTCGTTGCGGCACAGTTGGGTTGTTGTCGACGACATAAAGCGTTTTTTCATCTTGAGTAATCGCAATACCATTGGGACGAGAGACTGTTTGATTATTCAGAATGCGTACTAAATCTGTGCCATCTGAATTCACTCGATAAACACCCTCCACCTTCAGCTCCAGCATACTGCGATCGGGGGAATAATATGGATCTGTAAAATAGATTCGACCTGATTTATCAATACATAGATCATTGAGGCTGTTAAAGCGATCGCCTTCATAGTTATCCACGATGACAGTCTGCTTTTTACTGATTGGATCAATACGAACCAAACGTCGCCCGCCAAGGCCTCCTTTTTCATTTCCTTGGCAAGCAATCAAAAAACCATGGGCATCAAACATCAATCCGTTTGCGCGACCACTGGGGTTTAAAAACGTGTCTGCTACTGCTGCTCCTGGCGCTAAACGCAAAATACGATTATTTTGGATATCGGTATAGAATACTGAGCCATCGCGATGATAGGCAGGCCCTTCCGTAAATACCAATTCGTTTACCGAAGTAACCTCTGATTCGACGATGTTCGATTCCTGAGCCCCAAGTGAATACCAAGAACACACACTCAACAACGCCGCCAACCCAATTGTTTGTTTGATCATCATCGACAATCCTCTGTATTAAATAGACCTATTTATATCACATCTATTTTACAACGAATGGAGCGCCGATATTAGTAGTCCGGCGAGTTCGATTAATCTGAATGGGTTACGCGAATTACGCTCATCTCAACCGTGCCGTCAGCATGCAGGTCAATGATGCGAAACCCTGGTGGCAAGTCTTCTGTAGCAAACTCTTTCGAGTTCGTTTTAAATTGGACCGACGTACTAGGTGTCGTAACAACCGTCGCTTGAAATAGCTCCGTTTGATAGTCCTGATGCACATGTCCGCACACCACTAACTTGATCTGTTCAAATCGTTCAACCAAATTGGCGAATGGAATAAAAGAAAGTAGGGCTAATTTATCTACCCAATCACTGCCTACAAGGACGGGTGGATGATGCATAAACAATGCCGTCGGTTGGTTGGAAGATTCTAAACGATTCTCTAACCACTCCCATTGTGGTCCGCTCAGATCGCCTTCAACAGCACCATCTAAAAGCGTGTCGAGCCCGATCAATTGCCACCCACCCACTTCATCTACAAATGTTACCGCTGAGGGGCAACCATTAATTCGATCACCGAATGCTTCCCGCATCCCGTCACGCATATCGTGATTGCCGGGTATCACACGTAGTTTATCTTCCCACGGTGTCAATATTTCACGCACCATGTGATAGGCATCTGGTCCTTCTTCATGGACCAAGTCACCCGTAACAATCATGCGATCACATTCCATATAGCTATCTTGGATTAGTCGCAAAACGCGTTTTAGCGAATCTTGGGTCCGACATCCAAGCAATTCTTCTGACGAATCTGTCGAAAGGTGAGTGTCGGTGATTTGTACGATTCTCGCCACGATCGGATTTCCTAGATTCCTATTTTCCCGGCTCTACCTCGTTGGGAACCGTTGTTATAAACAATGGCAGGCTACTATACGTCGCTTTCATAACAAAATTTAGCGAAATATTTGCCATCACGCTTACTTGTTGTCTTCCAACCTTTTCTATTTTATCATCGGCAACTAAAGTAATATGACCTTTGGTTTCTTTGCCGGTAATTAAAATTTTACTTTTGCTGCCATCCAACGTAACACCCTTGGGCAGTGTGTCTCCCCATATCGAACTGAGATGTTTGAAGAGGACATCTAAAGAAATATTTTTATCAAATCCGTCGGCCCGAATTATTTCAATATCAATTCGCACAGCGTCGCCTGGCCTCAGCGTAATTTCGTAGGTGCTCAATTTTAAAGATTGAATATCACTAGGCATCTGAACCGAAACCGTATGTACCTTTACTGGGAAATGATTGCGGCCACCGCCGGGCATATACGTTTCTTGATGCGAAAGGGCGTCCACTTCAACCACATCTTCATCGTCGCCGCCCACAGCTGTACCATAGATCCGCACGTTGGACGCTCCTAGCGGCGCATCCTTCGCCGCTTGAAAAATAATACATCCGTCCACAGCATCCGCGAGAATGCGACCTGAATAAGCAATCACACCTGTTGGCATCCCCGTAACATGAAGCTGCACTTCACCGGTAAACCCGTTGAGTCGCTTGACGCGGCAAAATACCACGCCTCCCGTACCGGGAGCGGTAAGTGTTTTAGCAGTATCCAGCAACAGTTCAAACGACGGAGTACTATGGGTTATCTCCAACGCATAAACAAATTCGGCACCACCTCGCAAATGGCGATCATAGACGGCAATATAATAAGTACCGTCAGCAGGTATCACATAGTTCTCAATCCGCGAGTCCCAATATGTTCGCCGTCCAAACTGAAAATCATCTGCCGTCTTAAGCTGCACACCTGCTGAGTTTTCTAACACAATATAACTATCCAACATAGATTGCCGACGACGTGCGATTATTTCAAACGAGATCTTGTCGCCTTTTTTCGCTTCAAATTGATAGTAGTCGATATCTGCATCATTACTTATGCGACCATTAATGACTGCCGGTACTTGAACCTGCTGGGCATGTTCTTTGTCATTATTGTCCGTCATGGATTCAAGTAAAATAGTTTGCTCGGAAACATAAACTGGCACTGGGTCAAACACATGTTGCGCATCCACCAACGACAACATTTGCGGCCCTAACGACAGTCCCGCTGTTGTTGGAGTATGTGTCACCATCTTATCCGCTGGTACGCTCTCGCCAATCAATTCAAATGTCGTTGTCTCCGTCGCAGAAATCGCTAACGGAAAAACATTGGTCGCAAAGGGTCGATTCAATACATCTATGGCATAGTTCCAATATTTGTTACCCGTAAAACGCACATCCCGAACTTCGAGATAATATTCACCCGCTTGTTCAAACTTAACCACCATAAACGGATCCGCCGCAAAATAATTGTCATTAGCCGCGATCGTTGAGCCTTGACTGTTTTTGACCGTAATCATTGGATCCGCATGTTTCTGAAGATCATGAATGCGATCTTGTAATCGCATACAGCGGCAATGAAAAACTAATTGCGTCGGAGCGTCGATCGAAAACTTGAAATAATCACGATCTTCACCTTTCTCAATCACTCCAGTAAGTGTTGCTGGAATTTCAAACACGACAGCGTCCTCTGACGCATCTGATTTAATATTTTCAAAGACTACTTTGTCCCGTGTCACGACAATTTGCCCAACGGTACTCACTCCGCGTGGAGTCAATAATTTAAATTCTCGGACTCCTGGAGCGGCATCTGGCATCGCGGTAAATTTGATTTTGAGCGTGGTGAGTGACGGTTCCGTCGGTTTTTCACCTTCTTTTGCAGGGGGCAGTTCTGGATGAACAACTTCTCCTGACAATCCGTCTCCCGAAATGATAACTCGCGTCGCGCCCCACATGCTGTAGCGCGACTGAACTTCAAGTTCGCCAGTTGTGCCGATTTGGATCGCAATCGGCTGCAACGTCATCAACATTGGATATGATGTTTGCGCTTGCACCCCAATTGCAAATAACAGGGCAATGAATATCCCAGCGAGTCGTTTCACGTTCATCACTCCTCAAAAGCAACCATCTTTTGTTATTGGATATAAATGAATTGTTTAGAATTGATTAATGCCCACAGTACGTCTTCACAACCTTCTTTCACTGTCGGTGCTTCGGAAATAATCTGCTTGCACAGTATTTGTTCATCCGGCGTTGCCGCCCGCGACAGCGTCGCCATAAAAATGTGCCCAATAACCTCTTCCACA
>Ga0315315_10006794_pt1 | contig 10569 bp, 9 predicted proteins | sample M140m3416metaG_FD_203699 | JGI IMG/M metagenome (GOLD analysis project Ga0315315, IMG submission 203699) | Ammonia-oxidizing marine archaeal communities from Monterey Bay, California, United States - M1 40m 3416 | ecosystem: Environmental > Aquatic > Marine > Intertidal zone | place: USA... | reverse complement strand
AGCTTTCGGGCGGTGAAAAGCAACGTGTTGCAATCGCCCGCGCTTTTGCTGCAGACCCGGAAATCATTCTTTGTGATGAAGTGACATCGGCACTTGATGTATCGGTACAGGCGGCGGTGCTTGATCTTCTAGATGTGTTGAAACGGCAAGACGGAACAACCTATATATTCGTGTCACATGATCTTGCTGTGGTGAAGGCAATTTCAGACCGGGTGGCCGTTTTATATCAGGGTCGCATTTGTGAAATTGGCCCCGTTGCTGCGGTTTATTCGGCGCCTTTCCATCCCTATACTGATGCGCTTCTTGGGGCGGTGCTGGAACCTGATCCAGATGTTGCGCCACGACTGACGGCTGATGATGTGGTTGAATTGTCACCACCAAAAACGGGTTGCCCGTTCCAGCGCCGATGCCCACGCAAGCTTGGTAGCATCTGCGAAACTGATATACCCACTGCACAGGAAATCGCACCAGGACATGTCATCCATTGCCATATTCCGCAGCTTGATCTGTAATTTTGCCGTTTAAGAGGCTCATTAAATGACCCAAAATCTTCGCGCTTTATTGGCACCGACAGGCAGGCTTCGGGTAGGCATAAACATGGCTAATTTCCTGCTGGTAACAGGCCAGCGCCCCGATGGCACACCAGATGGGGTTTCGCCTGATCTTGCCCGCCAGATTGCCCATAAACTCGATGTGCCTTGTGACTTCATCTGTTTTGAAAATCCTGGCCAATTGGCTGATAGCGTTAATGATAATATTTGGGATATTGGCAATATTGCTGTTGAGCCTGCCCGTGCTAAACATATTGCCTTCACGCGGCCCTATGTTCAGATCGATGCCAATTTCATGGTTCACAAGAATGACGCCTATCGCACGAATGCCGAAATCGATCAGCACGGCATTTCCATCGCCGCCTATGGACGCAGTGCCTATGATCTCTGGCTGACAAGCAATTTCACGAATGCCAAAATGATACGAACACCGACAATTGCGGCATCGCATGAATTATTCAAATCTGGGGGCGCGAATGTTCTGGCGAGCCTGAAGTCAAAATTATTGGACGAGATAGCCACAGGCAGCGACTACCGGATCATTGAGCCACCTTTCACAAGTGTTCTGCAAGCCTGCGGCGTCGCCAAGACCAAACAAACAGCTGTTGCGTTTCTCAATAATGTTATTGGCGAGTTGATTGCGAACGGCGGTCTTCAAAACTCACTCGATCAACATCATGTTGCGGCCGAACTAACTTTACCAGCACGATAGGCGGTCTGATCCTTGCCAAGCCCTATGCCTATTAACCAAGAACAAGCATGTTTATCGCAAATATTATTCGTGGGCGTAACGCTTCGGATAAACGCGACAAACCATAGCACAATATTTATGGCTTTTGACGCGACATCAACAAATCAATTCCACGCTGAAACCTTGTCGATAGCCAAGCCAATCAGATGCGGTGGCATAATGCTTGCCGGGCTATGAATCATGTTTGATAAGCAGGCTTGTCCCGGCTGGCCGCTGCCAAACCAAAGTGGCAAATTCATCACAAGCGGGGCAGAAAGCCTGCCAATCATCATGCCTGCTTTTGCAAGATGTGCAGTGCCATAGTGAATTGGCCTCTTCCTCACCGCCATCAAGATCGCGCGCCGCGTTGAGTAATCTCTCAGCCTCACCATCAAGACCCGCATCGCGTGCCTGTTTGGCAACCAGATAATGGGCTGTTTTCTGTTGGGTTGACTCAATCTGTGCCACCAACTTGGCCAGCTTTGCTATAAATTGGCCATCATTGCTTTTCCATGCCACCTTTAGCCTCAATGCAATGCTTTCATGGGGGTGAATTTTGAACGCTTTTTCCATAATTTTTGCTGCGCGCCCATACGCTTTGTCATCAAGATAATGATCGGCAAGCATAGTCACGGCTGGAAGAAATCCTGGGTCAATATTTAACGCTGTCAAAAGCTCTTTATCGGCTGATTTGCGATCACCCTCCAGCAATTCACCAGCTTTTAAAAAATGCAACGCGCAACGCTGACGCGTGATAAGCGCCAATTGATCTGGTGCTGTTTTTGATTTGGTTTTTTTCTGCTGGCGCGCCATCACGTCCAACGCCGGAAGCGCCGCGTTCCAATCATTGCGGCGAGTCTCCAGCTTGAAAAGATGGTCAGCCGCCAGCACCGAATTTGGCTTGAGCGCCAGCGCGGCTTTTGCCGATTGGCGGGCTTTGATCGGATTATGATCATCAAGCGCTAATCGCATTAACCCGATATGGCCAAGAAAAGCTGTTTCGCTGTCATCCAGAATCGAGGCGAAATAACGCCGCGCTGCTTGATGATCACCGGCAAGATGCGCTGCTTGCGCCACCAAAAGGCCAGTGAGTTTTGGTTCTTTCAACAAGCGCTCAGCGCGGCTAGCATGTTTGCGCGCCTCGGCCGGTTCGCCTGCTGATACCGCCATTAACCCCAATGTCAGGGCACGATGGCCAGCATCGTCACGGCGTTGGCGAAGCCGTCTGCCAAGCCAACGTGGCATTAAGCGGATGGCGCGCAATAGCCGATCAAAAAACACCAGAATAAGCGCAAAGATAGCAATCAGCGCAACAGCCAGACTTGTTGGCAATTCCATGCGCCAGCCAAGCCATTCGATCTGCACCGCCCCTGGCTGGCTGGCAAGCCAGCTTGCCGCGGCGGCGGCGGCAATGACGATCGTAAACAGAATCAGAAGCTTTTTAAACATGATCTAAATGCAATCCAGCTCTTGGCATTATTGGATTTCAATGGCAGTGGCAAGATAGTCTGTCACCAACCCATTGACCGCCTGATCAAGGGTTTGGCGCGCCTTGGCGGCAAACAGCCACGCATCAAGCGATGGCAGATCAGACCCCGACCATTGACCCGCAGCTTTGATTGCGCTGCCAAGATCCTTAAGCGCAAGCGCTGTTTCAAAATCACCAAGGGCAGCGGCATTGCCAGCAGCGCCATCGCCAATTGCCCGAAGCTGGACAAGCTGGCCAAGCTTGGCACCGGTTTTTTCCAAAAATCCAGCATTATCGGCAGCATGATTTAACGCGGCGGTCATTTGCGGCACCAAATTATAGGCCTTTTGCAGTAATTGATGCTGGCTGTCCGGCATCGGATTTGCCGCGTTTTGCAATGGCGCAAGGCCGGTTATGTTGGCCCTGCGATCGTCAAGCCCTTGTAACAATGACAACCAGCGATCAAGCGGCTTGCCAGCCAGATTATCGGCAAGAAGGCCGCTGACAACCAAAAGGCCCGTTGGTGCGGTCATTTGCGGGCTGGTGCTGGCCGGTTGCTTGACGGCCGCTGGCTGACTATCAGCATTATCGCCGGCAACTTCACCCGCCTTTACTGGCGGGACTTGGTTGGCCAATGCCGCCTCAAGCGCAGCAAAGCGTTGATCCATATCATTGCGAATGGTGGCAATATCGGCTTTGGCATCACTGCCGAAATCATTAATTTGGCTGTTATCGGCGGGTGGTGAGGATGGCGCGGCCATCTGGTCTTGCAGGGCGGCAAGTGCCGATTGCTGGCTTTGCCGGTCGGCGGCAAGCTGGCTTTCAAGTGCGGCAAGCCGGTCAGCAAGATCTGAATTGCCTTCCTCTGAATTACTTTCCTCTGAATTACTAGGTCCCAAATTTGCAATATTTGCCGATTCCTTTGCATCACTGTTGCTAGCTGGCATAAGGGCGGCGATGTCGACAGTGTTCTGGCGTTGCTGCCAAACGGCAAAACCAGCAAGACCAATCGCAAACATCGACAAGGCCAAAGCCGCAAATGTGAACAAAGAACCAGCGTTAGACAAGACGCCACTAGAGGGACCACTCGGCGGCGGTGCGGTCTGGCTATGTTTTGATGCGCTGGCATGCGGTGGCGCCGTTTGGTCTGCGGGTTTTTCAACCGCATCCCCGTCAATCGTATCGCCTATTTTGGCGGATGGTCGCTTTGATTTTGCCATAATGCTTTTTGCCGAACCTTATTTGCTATTTGCCTGCCGCGATTGGGTACAACCTTTAGTAGAGCCTATCTCTGCAAATCATATTCCGGCAAACCATATCATAGCCGCATGACAAGATACCAGCGTCACCGCATATGGCCGATACAAAATCTGCAGGCTAGCTTACGCCAGATCAAATCGCCGATGCCGCAGAACTGCAATCGCTAGAAGCCTGCTTCGGCGCGGATGGCGTGCTACATAGACATGGTTCCACCTATCACCTGCCGCCGCAGCAATCGCGTCACTGCCAGCGATCAGGTCAATCTTGTTTCGGGCAGACCCCAACCCAGCAGCATCCATATTTTCCCGCAAAATCTGGATCGATCTTGGCGACATTGCAATCACCGCGGAAATGCAATTTTTTGCCAGCGCGGCACAAACTGCTGGCGTAAGATCGGCATTGGCCATCATCTGATAGGCTGGTAAACGCTGAATCGCGATATCATAGCGGCGCATGGCTACGGTCATATCAAAACTAACCTCACGCGCACTTGGCCATAATAAACTGGCCCTTTGCGGATTTGCAAGATTGGCATTTGTCACGGCTTGCCGGATTGGTTCAACCAAGCCTGCGCCGCCGCCACTGCCGATGATGATGTTTTTAAATCCGGCCTGTTTTGCTGTGGCGGCTGTTGCCGATCCAACAACAAAGGCTGGTTTTGAAATCCATGTGGTGGCGTCGGCCGTCTTGGCAACCGCGTCAACCGCATGGCGGCTGGTAAAAATAATGCCGATAAAATCTGCTGGATTGCCAAGATCATGTGCCGATGAGGGAGGTAAAACCGGCGCGCTGCTCATCACCGGACTGGCAAGCGCTTGCACGCCATAGCGGTTTAGCCAGTCAACATCACGATCAGCATCCGGTTGCGGCCGGATAACCAGGGTGAATTTTGCCATTATCATCCCTTTTGCGCCATTGAGGTGAAGACCGATAATTTAAGACCAACCAGAATCAATCCAGCGGGAATTAAACCAAAAAGTCGCGGCCACCAGCAAGGCCAATTAATTCAGCGCCCAATTCAGCGCCCAATCTTTCAGCTTGATCAGCAGGTGCGCGCATTTGCTTTCGATGCGCCGCGCTGCCATCAGGCCGCAAAATCATGCCATCAAGCGTGACATGGCCGGTTGCATCTAAAACTGCGCTTGCCGAAATAGGCGTTTGACATGATCCGTCAAGAAAGCTCAAAAGCGCGCGTTCGGCGGTGACTTCAACAAGCGCGGTTGGGCAGGTCAAAGTCGAAACAAGATTTTTGACCGCCATGGCGCGCGGTGTATCGGCGGCGGCGATCTGAATGGCAAGTGCGCCTTGTGCCACCGCCGATGGCATGATTTCGGCGTCAATCGGCGCATAGGCAATATCAACCCCAAGCCGTTTAATGCCAGCAACGGCAAGAATAAGGGCGTCATAATCACCCGCCGCCAGCAAACCAAGCCGCCGGTTCAAATTGCCACGGATCAGATTGATTTCAAGATCAGGCCGGTAATGAAGCAGGATTGCGGCGCGGCGTACCGAGGCGGTGCCGATGCGCGCGCCTTTTGGCAAATCATCAAGGCTTTGATAGGGCCCAACAAGCGCATCACGGCGATCTTCGCGCACCATGACTGCCCCGATTTCGGTACTGGCGGCAAAATGCGTTTCCATATCTTTCATTGAATGAACAGCAGCGTCGGATTCGCCAGCCAGAATTGACCGCTCAAGTTCTTTGATAAACAGCCCTTTGCCGCCAGCCTCAACAAGCGGGCGATCGAGAATTCGGTCGCCTTCACTTATTACTGGATGCACCGTCACGGCGGCCGGCTGAAGCGCGGTGCAAACTATTTCAGCCTGCACCATCGCCAGCTGCGACGCACGACTTGCCAACCGTACTGGATTAGCATCAAAAAACGAGACATCAACTTTCATAGCAAGCCATGTCTAAAGGGCTGGCTCGCAAATGCAAAGCCAAAAAACCAGCTTTTCAGGAAAACCGGCATGTTTGGCTGTTGTGTTGACAGGGCTGGCATCTCAATCCGGCTTCGGATAAGGTGGGGCAAGTTTTAGAGGAATATCATTCATGGCTCAAAGCCCCGTTATTATGCTTGGCATTGAGAGCAGTTGCGACGAAACCGCAGCGGCGATTGTTGCGGCTGATAAAACCATTTACGCCAATGAAATTGCGTCACAAATCGAAACCCATGCCAAACATGGTGGTGTTGTTCCGGAAGTTGCCGCACGGGCACATCTGGAAATGATTGATCAGGTGATTCGTGACGCGCTTGCCACGGCCGGTTTGACGATGGGTGATATCAACGCTGTTGCAGCAACCGGTGGACCCGGCTTGATTGGTGGGGTTGCGGTTGGCACTGTCACCGCTAAGGCGATTGCCGCTGCACGGCAGATTCCTTATTTTGCGGTTAACCATCTTGAAGGCCATGCGCTTAGTCCGCGGCTTGCCGATGATGTGGCTTTTCCCTATTTGCTGCTTTTGGTTTCAGGCGGCCATACCCAGCTATTGGCGGTCGCGGGGCCTGGTGATTATCGCCGCTATGGCACAACCATGGATGATGCCGCTGGCGAGGCTTTTGATAAATGCGCCAAGGCAATGGGGCTTGGCTACCCGGGTGGGCCGGCGATTGAAGCGGCAGCAAAATCAGGTGATGCCAAAGCCGTCGCGTTACCACGCCCGTTAAAGGGCAGTACCGGATGCCATTTTTCCTTTTCCGGTTTGAAAACGGCTTTGGTCAATCGGCTAAGCCAGCTTGGCGGACCTGAGGCGGCACCAATTGCCGACCTTGCTGCCAGTTTGCAGGCGGCGATTGCTGATTGTCTTGCCGATCGTACCAAGGCGGCAATAACCCGCTTTCGCGAGGAATTTCCGCATGATGATGCTAATCAGCCAGCGCTTGTCATTGCTGGGGGTGTTGCTGCCAATCAGCATATTTTTGCGGTTTTGCAGCGGGTTACAACCGATGCCAATTTCCGCCTCTCGGTGCCGCCAGCAAAATTATGTACCGATAATGCGGCGATGATTGCTTGGGCCGCGCTTGAACGGTTTGACCAGCCTGATGATCTAGCTTTTGCGCCGCGCCCCAGATGGCCGCTTGATCCTGAGGCCAGCCCACCACCCGGTCGGGGGGTGCGCCAATGACCCGCGCTACTGTGGCTCGCGCTGTTGTGATTGGTGCAGGCAGCTGGGGGGCGGCTATCGCCACCGCGCTGAACCGCGCTGGCCAGCAAACAATGGTTTTGGCGCGCCGTCAGGAAAGTGTTGATGCGCTGGCAATGGGTCGTTGTTTGCAATTGCCTGATTCGGCGCCAGCAGCGCCCATTGCCGCAACGCTTGATCCTGTCTGCCTTGAAGATGCCGAGCTGATTTTTGTTGCGGTGCCTGTGGTGGCCAATCAAGCCAGTTTTATGATGATTGCTGAGCGTCAGAAAAATCAACTGCCAGCGGTGGTTAGCCTCTGTGCAAAAGGCATTGGCAAGGCTGATGATGGCAGTGCCATGTTGCTTACCGACCTTGCATCGCGATTGCTGCCAGATCATCCATTGGTGGTGTTCTCGGGGCCAAGCTTTGCGGATGAGGTTTTTGCCGAATTGCCAGCAGCATTGGTTGCGGCAAGCGATGATCTGGCAACTTCCAAGCGCATTCAAGACGCTTTTGAAGGCAGTAATTTACGGCTTTACAGCAATGATGATCCGGTTGGTGTTGCGCTTGCCGGTGCTATGAAAAATGTGATTGCGATCGCCGCAGGCTGCGCTGTTGGTGCCGGATTTGGCGATAATGCCAAAGCCGCCATTCTGACACGTGGGCTTGCCGAAATCGCCCGATTTGCCAGCTTGATGGGCGCTAAGCCGGATACGATTTTTGGGCTTGCTGGTGTTGGCGATCTGGCCTTGACCTGCGCTGGACCACATTCGCGCAATATGGCATTTGGCATGGCACTTGGGCGCGGCGAAGCACCGCCAGCCAAGCTTGCTGAAGGAAGCCGAACAGTTGCCCAGCTTGCTGCGTTGGCAAAAGCCAAAGGGGTAGATCTGCCGATCACAAATGCGGTGGACAATCTGGTTAATGATGGTCAGAATTTACATGCGGTTGTGGCAAGCTTGCTTGCCCGCCGTGCCGGTGCCGAATAGGCCCGATTAACCGATAATCAGCAAGACAGTATGATGCAATATTGGCTTATGAAATCTGAACCATCATCATGGTCATGGCAAAACCAGATGGATCGAGGCGCGGCTGGTGAAGGCTGGGATGGTGTTCGCAATTATCAGGCATCCAATAATATGAAATCCATGGAAATTGGCGATTTGGTGTTTTTCTATCATTCGGTCAATGAAAAACAGATCGTCGGTATTGCTGAAGTTTCGGTGCTCTATCATCCCGATCCAACCGATGCCAGCGGCCGGTTTGGCATGGTCAATATTCGCGCGGTAAAGCCGATGGCGGCGCCGGTGACGCTTGCGCAAATCAAATCTGATGTCCGGTTGGCCGACATGGCCTTGGTGCGCCAGTCACGCTTATCAGTTACGCCGGTTTCAGCTGAACAATGGGCAATCATTATGGAAATGGGCAAAACCAGCCTTTAGGCCTTATCACCTTAGGTGGCATTGCTTTGCGATTTTCGGATCAATAACAGATTGCGAAGATAGATGAATAGGCCAAGCCCCTGTCCACAAATGATCACTGGATCTTGCCGCCAAATTGCGTAAAGAAGTAAAACCGCTCCGCCACCAATCGAAAAATACCAAAAAGCAATCGGTATAACCGACCGTCCCTGACCTTCGGAGGTTAGCCATTGCACAATAAAGCGCATGGCAAATAGTCCCTGTCCGGCAAAGCCAATTATGATCATTATCTGTTCAGGGTTGGTTGCAAGACTGGTTGGTAAAAACGGAAATATTGCCAGCAACGCATTGGCAAAGCCGCGAACCGCCATTTCAATTGATGCTGACAAAAAAGCGATCATTGCGCTACTTCCTTTGATTTGGTCTTTTTATTTGCCAGCGGTGTCGTCATCACTTCATGAACCGCACCTTGGGCGGGCGCGCGGCGCAACAGCCAGATCACTCCCAAAACATCGGAAATGCCAACAAGCAACCGGTCAAGAATACGATATTTCGACGTGCCGGCAATGCGCGGGCGATGCGCCACTGGCACGCCAAGAACCACCCCGCCATGGCGGCGAACCAGACTTGGCATAAACCGGTGCATATGATTGAAAAAGGGCAATTGCAAAAACAATGCGCGTGGCAGGACCTTGATGCCACAACCCGAATCTGGATGTGTATCGGCAAGAAGGCTGGCGCGCACCCATTTCGCCCCACGCGATGCTAATAGACGCATGGCGCTATCATCACGGCGTTGGCGAATGCCTGCTGCCATGACCATCTTGCCATCTTTGCTTGCCGCGATAACCGATGATTCCAATGCTGGAAAATCGGCTGGTACATTTTGACCATCACCATCTAGAACGCCAATTAGATCGCCATTTGCCTGCAACAGGCCAGACCGGATTGCCGCGCTTTGCCCTGCGCGTTGCGAATGGCGAAGCACCCGCAATTGCGGAACCGCGTCAAGGGCTGCGGTCAATTCATCGGCGGTGGCATCATTGCTGGCATCATCAATATAGATGATTTCGAATTGACGACCGGCAAAGGCGGAACAAATTTCATCAATTAATGGCCGAATATTGCCAGCTTCATTCATAACGGGTACCAGAATCGAAATCTCGACCGGGTTGCGGTTTGCCCGCACCGAAGCGGAACCGACCTTTTGGGTGGCCCCCGATTTAACGGCTTTTCGTTTGGTGGTTTTTGAAGCTGGATTTGATGCCATTACTGGGACGATCACATCGACTGTTAAAGGTCTCTGCTTTTACTCCTTGCTAACAGTCGCGTCAAATATCTCGGTGCGATACAACAAAATAACCACTTCTTGGCCTTTTGATATGTTAAATCCGGATAATTGTATCGGTGTAGCGAGCCCAAGTTTCAACTGGCTGGCGGCGTCAAGAAAAGTGGCCTGGTGCCGTTGTTCGATAATGGCCAGCCCACCCGGTGCCTCGATCAAGAATAGCGCCGCTTCTGTCGGATCAAGAAGCAACAGATCGCGGCCAAGCAGAAATACCAGCGATGGTTCTTGATAGCCGCTTGTCGCAATTGCGGCTGGCGGAGTAGGGAAGTTGGCGATCTTCGCGGCAATCGCGCTTGAAATATGAATGCGGGACAAGGCTGGAAAGACCCCTGAAAAGACAATCATATGAAACAGCATTGCGGCGCCAATCATGCCAAAAAAGGGACGCCACAGGGCTTGGCAAATCCATAGATGGCCAAACCATGCTGCCAGCGCCGCGGCAAGTAAACCAAGAAAGGCGAAACCAAGCGCCTGACGGCTTGTCTCGCCGCCAAATGTCATTGCCCCCCAAATGACGACAAATGCAAGCATCAGCCCAACCGCAATGCCAAGATACCGAAGGCTGATGCCAAGATAATACCGCCATTTGGCGGTGCCATCTGCCGGTCTGGCAAGAACGGCAACGCCGCCAATCAATAGTAAAATCAGCGCTGGCAAAACCGGT
>Ga0315315_10006791_pt1 | contig 10572 bp, 10 predicted proteins | sample M140m3416metaG_FD_203699 | JGI IMG/M metagenome (GOLD analysis project Ga0315315, IMG submission 203699) | Ammonia-oxidizing marine archaeal communities from Monterey Bay, California, United States - M1 40m 3416 | ecosystem: Environmental > Aquatic > Marine > Intertidal zone | place: USA... | reverse complement strand
AACTTAGAATATAAAGAAACAGGTAAACAAGGGACAGGTATTAACGTCGTATGTAATAAATCAGTTAACATGATTAAAGCTGGTATTATTGATCCTGTACTTGTAACTAAAACAGCACTAAAAAATGCAGTTAGTGTTGTTAATACTATAATTTCTGCAGATTGTGTAATTTCAAATATAAGACTAGACAATGCAAGCAGTTAATTATTATATAGTAATAGAAAAAATAAAAGAAGCGCCGAAAAAAGTAGGTGGCTTAGAACTTACGGAAGATCAAAATAAAGACGTAAGATATGCAAAGGGTAGAATAATTTCTGCTGGTGATAAAGTAGAAATGTTAAATACAGATGATATAGTGTATTATGATAAGCATGCAGGTCATGGAATTCAATGGAAAGATAAACTATATTATGTGTTGAAACTTGGTGATATAGTTTTAGTTGAATGAGACTAGATCCTAGCGACATAAGAGAATTAAATTTGTTAAAGTATTACAGGCTCATTCGTAAATGGGCTTGTAAAACTTACAACTTAAAAGATGCTGATTTAGAACTTTTAGTCTATTTAGATTGCAAATCACGATTTACACGTAATGAATTTATAGAAGGTGTCTATACATATTCATGGGATAAAAACCGATGGGAACGACTAAGAAAAGATGGTTGGATAGATGTATGGCGTCATAGAAATAGAACAACTATAAAATACAGTATATACAAAACCTCATTTAAATGTAGTCAACTTATATCTCGTATATACAGAATAATGCTCGCACAAGAAGACTTACCTACTAGCGAGCGTAGTGTATTTTATAATAATAAATCATATACTGATAAAGTTTACAATAAAGCTATAGATGATATGATTAAGGATAAAGATCGATAATGGGCTACAAAATGAAAACTAATATTCCGGGATTGTTAGGATTGAATGAAGATCATTCAACACCTGATACTCCAGTATTTGAATCTAATTTAGGTAACGCATGGGGCTACGCTAATATGGATAGAACCATTCATATAAATAGCAAGCTAACGGATCAACAAAAAGAGAAAGCAGTAGAACACGAAAAAGAGCATGTTTTGCAAATGCGTAAAGGTGAAGCTTGGTTTGATAATAATAATGTTTATCATCAACCAGATAAAAGTAAGCCAATACAAACATACGCAAGAGTTGGAAATGGTATACTAGTAAAAGGTAAAGTAATACCTAACGGTCACCCAAATAATCCAATTGAAAAACCCGTGTATTCAAAAACAGGTTATAAACCTACAAAGTTAAGTTAATTATGGCAAATAAAAATGCACCATCAAAGAAAAAATCCTTAGGATATTATAATCCAGTAAAAGACAAGAAAAAAGAAGGTGCTGCTGCTGGGGGTGGTATGACTAAAAAAGGTGTAGCTAAATATAGAAGAGACAATCCTGGTAGCAAGCTTAAAACAGCTGTTACTAAATGTGATGTTAAGGTAGGTACAAAAGCATATAAAAGACAAAAAGCATTTTGCAGTAGATCTAAAAGCTGGACTGGAGAAAGAGGTAAAGCAGCTAGAAGAAGATGGTGCTGCAGTAGACACAGATAATTATGTATAGAGAAAAACCAAAGGGTTTAGGAGACTCAATAGAAAATTTTACAACAAAAACAGGAATAAAGGGGTTTGTAGATAAAGTATCAGATGGCCTCAACATACCATGTGGCTGCGAAGGCAGACGTAAGGCTATGAATACTTTATTCCCTTATAAATACAAACAATAAAAATAATAATCATGCCAAACAAAAAAGAAATTGCAAAAGAAAAAGCTATTAAAGGTGGGATGCCTCAAAATGTAGCGGATAAAGTATTTAAAATGAAATCACCTGAAGTTGCCTATATGGCAAAAATAGCAGGTAGCCCAGCAATGGAAATGGGTTATAAAGATAAAGTTATGAAAATGGACTCTATTGTAGATTTTAAAAAAATAGAAGTATCTGATACTAAGGAATTTAGTTCTGCGGGTATAAGCCCTCATAGCGAAAGAGAATTTTCTAAAAGATCTGGAAAACCACTTCCATATAGAAAGTCAAAAGGATATGGTCAAGATGAAATGGTAACTAAAGACAATATACCAGTAGAGACTGTAGTTAGTAAAATTACTGGAAAGTCTTATGATGATTATGCGGAAGGAAGATTTGGTAGAGAAGGCCAAACTGAAAGACATATGAGAGTTGAAGGTACTAGAGATAAATTTAGAGAAATAGGTAAGAAAAAATTTGGACTAAAACCAAGCGAGTCAGCAGCACCTATGATGTTTAGAGGTCAAATAAAAAAAGCTTTAGACACAACTGACCCTAAAAAGCGTAATGAAGCTAAAATAGCTAAAAAAAGAGCTGAACTAAAAGCTGGTTATGGTAATAAAGTTATAGTTACTAAGGTAAAAAAATAACATAAATAAATTAAATTAAATTAAATATGAATAAATTATTATTAGCTATAGCAATGCTTTGTAGTGTTGCTATTAGTGCTACGGAAAATATAACTGGAATATGGTATGACAAAGAAGATAGTGGCGAATATTATATTGTAATACTAAATAATAAAGAAGAAGGATATAAATTTGTAAACTTTTCTTTTAAAGAACAAGATACAGTTAATGAAACTTTATTAGCAGAGGAAAAAAATACAATTTGGACAAGAATTACAAATGACGATAATGATTGGGATGTAATATGCAAATATTCTTATATTGATAAAAATACTTTAAAAGTAACATACGAAGGTGATTATAACGGTACTGATTATTTAAAAAGAAAAAAGATAAAATAATGTCAAAAATATTATCTAAACTATTTGGTAATGCTGGCGGGGCGGTCGTTGACAAGCTTGCTAGCGTTGCTGATAAGTTTATTCGAACTAAAGATGAAAAAGCTGAGTTCGAAAAAGAAATGACGCAAATATTTATAGAAGCAGAAAAAGCAATGCAAAAGAATGTTACCGAAAGGTGGAAAGCAGACTTAGAGCATGGCAACTGGCTAACTCGTTCGGTTAGACCATTAGTATTAGTATTCTTAATTGTAACTACTGTATTAATGGTTTTTATTGATTCCGGTTCTATAGAATTTACAGTTGAAGAAAAGTGGACAGACTTACTTCAGCTAGTTTTAATTACCGTAATTGGTGCCTATTTTGGCGGTCGTTCGGTTGAAAAAATAAGAAAAAAATAATGCCTAGAATTAAAAACATACAAACAGATGATGTTATAAATGAAAATGACAAGCTTCTAGGCACGGACTCTGCAACAGGTAATACTAAAAATTACAGAATTGCAGATCTAAGAACTTTTATTAAAAAAGAAAGGCTTTATGTGCATCATCAAAATACAGCTTCAACAACTTGGACTATAAATCATAATACAGATTCATTCCCAAGTGTTAGCTTAAAATTCTCAAGCAGCGATGAAATCTACGAAAATGTGGGTGCATTTGCAGGCGTAAAATACAACAGCGGAAATACTATAACAATAACTTTAGCGGCTGCCGAAAGCGGTTACGCATACTTAAACTAAAACTATGGCAATACCATTTTTAAATCACTTAGACTTACGAAGTGTGTCGGAACTGCAAAACGCAATTCTACACAAAACAACAGAAGGGTCTGCTTCAAATGTAAGAGGTAAATTAATATACGATACAGGTACTGATACAATAAAGTACTATTCACACCCAGATGGTGGATCCGGATCTTGGATTTCATTAACAGGAGATACAAATACATTTAGAACTGTTCAAGCAGATGGTTCTGCAATTGGATCTACTGAAACATTAAATTTAATCGGTGGTACAAATATAACATTATCTGAATCAGGTGGTGCTATTACAATTGATGGAGCTGCTGCAATGGCATTTGTATTAGAAGATTCATCTGGAGATGAAGTTACAATAAACAATGCTAAAGAAGTTAAATTTATAGGTGATGGTATTTCTACTAACTGGACAGATGTAGATAATGGAACCGATGGTGATCCTTATGATCTAACATTTACAAATACAGACAAAGGTTCTTCTCAAAATATATTCAAAACAGTTGCTGTAAACCCATCCCATAGTGGTTCACTAACTTTTGCTTCATCTCAGGATCTTGTAGCTGACAGCAACGATGATACTTTAAAATTATTTGACGGTGCCGGTATTGATATTACTGGTGCAACTAGTGATGATATAGTTAGAATCGCTGTAGATTCAACAGTTGTTAGAACATCAGGTGCTCAAACAATTGCTGGTGATAAAACATTTAGTAATGAAGTTATTATAAATGGTAACTTAACAGTATCCGGTACACAAACAACTAAGGCGTCTGAAACAGTATTAATTGAAGACAATATAATTACATTAAATAGTAATGAAACTAGTGCTGCCTCTGAAAATGCTGGTATTGAGGTTGAAAGAGGAAGTGATACTAATGTATTATTAAGATGGACAGAAGGAGATGATAGATGGCAATTTACAAACGATGGCTCCACATATTATAACATCCCAATTCCTAGTGAATACGATAACTTTAATTTTAGTTTAAAAGCTATTAATGGTTCAGGGAACACAGTAACTCAAGAAGTTGCTGATGGTGGGACTATAACATTTGATTCTGGACAAGTTGATAGTACGGACGGTGTTGATGTTATTATCAGTGGTGATGATAAAATAACTATATCACACCACGACACGTCAAGCCAAAGTTCTGTAAATAATACGGGTAGAACATATATTCAAGATATAACCTTAGATACATATGGTCACATTACCGCTATTACGTCTGCATCAGAAACAGTAACAAATACAAATACTCAGCTAGTTACTAAATCAGCACTCATAGATGTAAGTGTAATGGACGATACGGCTACTCATAGAGCGGCTTCCATTGCTCATAATATGAACTCTGAAAAAATAATGGTTCAATTGTTTGACACAGGTTCAGGGTTAGTTGTTTTTGCTGATATAGTTCATGTTGACGAAAATACTATCAAAATAACATTTGCTTCAATACCAGCAAATGATGTTAGGGTTCTTATGATAGATCTTAAAGATTCATTAAGTGATCTGACACCTACATACAGTAACTCATAATAATAAAATAAAAAAATAAGGCGGTACGTGAGTACCGTCTTTTTTACTACTCAAATAAACTAATATGGCAATACCATTTCTTTCGAATATTTCAGGAAAAAACGCAACTTTTGCAGGTCAAGTAAAAACAACGTCTGCTAGTGGTTTTCTTGTAGATGCCGCGGTTGATATGTCAATGTCTTACTATACTAACGTTCCTTCGACGTCTTGGGGTATATTTTCTTCAAACAATCACGGTGAAACAATAATAAGTACAAATTTAAAAGTAGACAGTAATCACGACGTAGTAACAAATCAAACACATAGTGTAATAAAAGGTTCTGGTATAGTGTTCACTGGTAATGGACACCACGCTGGCGCTGGTGCTATCGCTATGTATGCTCTAGGAAATGGTAGCGCTACTGCTGGAACCGTAACTGCAGAGGAAAGCTATGCTTTATTAATTAAAGACACAGCCGCAACTTTTACTGGTAATATAATTATTGACAAAGATTCAACAGGGCAAAATAAATCAAGTAAAAAATTACAATTTAAAGGTACTGATGGCAATAGTACAGAAAAAGTACAAGCAGAAATTATTACAATAAGCGATACTAACGTTGCACCAAGTGGTGGTATGCTAAAATTTAGAACTTCATCAGATGACGGTACAGTTGCTGACGCCTTAGTTGTTGATGGATATGGTTTTGTTGGTATTGGTACGACTTCACCAGTATACAAATTAGATGTTATTGGTGACATAAGCACAAATAGATATATTAGACATAACAGTGATACAAACACATATTTTGGTTTTGGTGGTAATGACACAATACAATTTAACACAAATGGCAGCGAAAGATTACGTATAACTAGCGGGGGTAATGTCGGTATTGGAACTACTTCCCCAGGCGTTCCTCTTGATGTGTTTGGTAATCTAGGAATTAGAACAACAGTAAATTCAGGCGCACTTACAGCTGGTTATTTTGCGCAATTAAGGTCAGATTATGGTGAAAATAGTTTAAGGTTGGCTAGTAGGACGGGTGATGTTTTTAGAGCAACAAATTATGGTGCAGCTGTATCTTTTTTAACAGGAAACCCTACGTCTGAAAAAATGCGTATTACGTCAACTGGTAATGTCGGCATAGGAACTACTTCGCCAGGTGCAAAATTTGAAGTTGGTGGAACTAGTGCTATGATTTGGGTAAACCCACCTGATGGTTCTCATGCTGGTGTAAATTTTAGGCAAGCTGGTACTTTTAAAGGTTTTGTTGGATATAACGATAGTACCGATGTAGTTAACTTAAGTATGGACGGAAGTATTGTTAATGGTATTAACGTAAATTCTAGTCATAACGTAGGTATAGGAACTACTTCCCCAGATAAAAAACTTGAAGTTAGTGGTGATATTAAAATAAGCGGTGGTGATTATAATGGTTTGTATTTTGAAAATGCTGGTGGTACTACAAAAAGTTTATTATATCAACATGCTAATAATGACGCACTTGTAATTAAAGATATAGTTAATAATGCAGATAGATTTACTTTTACTAATTCAGGAAATTTAGGTATTGGAACTCCTTCACCTGGTTTTACACTTCATTTAAGCACCACGTCACCTTCTATTGTTATTGAAGATACTGATGCAACTAATACATATAATATCACAAGAATTAATGGTGCTGGGGGTAATTTAAGTTTTGATACAAGAAGAAGTTCAGATGGTGCTTTTGTTTCAACAGATTATCAAATTGTTAAAGACACACTAGGCGCTAACTATCAAAGGTGGTTTACTGCTGGGTCAGAAAGATTACGAATAACTAGCAATGGTAATGTAGGTATAGGGGAAACTAGTGCTGACGCTAAGCTACATATATCTGATGGTACAACTCCGAATATAAAATTTGAAAGGCCTGGCAATAAAAAATGGGCAATGGGTATAAGTGGTACTAATTTTATTATTGACGATGTTAATGATAACTTAAGTACATACGTGTTAAAGTTAGCAGCGGACAACACTGCAACTTTTGCAGGTAATATACAAGTGGGAGGATTCGATGATGGTAGTAACTATAGCGCGACGATAGGTTGGAACGCTGTTGATAGTGAGGCTGTAGGTACTAAAAGATCTAATTTAACTTTTGAGACTGGTCAAACTTCTGTTAATCAAGAAGATATATACAAGTGGTCTATAGCAATGATTGCTGCACCTGCTACTGTTAGTGGAGAGGAATTTGGATCTGATTTAGCTTTTTTAAGAAGCACTAGAAGTAACACGTATACAGACGAACCTTCATTAACCTTAGGCAGAACAGGTGATGCAACTTTTGCAGGAGGCGTAACTGTTGAGGGTGGAACTTTAGACTTAGGTAAAGCAGATACAGCGTCTGGTCATATTAATGCTAAAGAGTTAATGACATTTAATATTGACACAGACAATGATGATACTAATAGATACTTTGCTTGGTATACAAATAGTTCGTCTGGCTCTGGTACAGAATTATTAAAAATATCAGAAACAGGAGCCGCAACTTTTGCAGGTAACGTTGACTACAAGCCTTACCCAATGCCAAGCACTGGTAGTACCGCAGGTTGGTATAAAGTAGGTACGTTATCAAGCTTTCCACAAAATGGTAACGTTGCTGTTATAGAGATGGAAGGGCACGCTGGTTACAACGCTGCTAACAATCAAGATTTTTGTATTAAGATATATTTCAAAACATCTAATGGAAATGGTGGTGGTCCTAATAATCAAAATTTTAATTCTTGGTACGAAAGAACAGGATTAAATAGCTCACATATAGAAATAGTATGGAAAACTTCAGCTACCAATGTATATGATTTATACATGTATCTTCCAGTGCATACTTTAGGTGGTTTTTACAAGGTTAGAAAAAGAGTAGGTTCATGGGCACATTCTGCAGCTTCAGCTAGTGACCCTGGTGCCAATAGTAGTACTATTTTAGAAGCTGTACATATATTTAACGTAGATGGAGACTTAACGGTATCAGGAACAAGCTCAACGTTTAACACTGGTAATAGCGGTACGTTTACAACTAGTGACTCCAGCAATTATCCAAGATTTACAATGACTAATGCTTCTGCTCAAATTGGTTTATTTAGGGCTGGTAGTAATGCGGGTGGTATGTATATAGGTGGGGCTGGTGATGGCCTTCGTTTATACACATCAAGTTTTTCACAAAAACTTTTTATAGATACAAATGGAAACGCAACTTTTGCTGGCACTGTAACTTCAGGTAACGATTTAACAGCGCCTGGAGATTTATCTATAAGAAATATAACTGCTAGTGGTACTGGTTTATCCACAATAGCAGGTCAGTTATACGTAGGGCAAACTTCAGATTACTTTGGCTCAAACACAAACATTCAATTAAACTCTGGTGGATCTAGTAAATCTGTAGGAATAAGAAGTCAGATATTATATCTTTATTCTCACGGTAACAATACTACATCTAAATTAATATTTGGAGATGGTAGCGCTAACTTTGGATTATTTTCTAATGATACTGAATTTGCATTATATAACTATGGAACTGCATCAAACTCTCTTCTGGTAAATAGAAGCACAAACGCTGCAACTTTTGCGGGAGCAGTTGAAATGGCAAGTGGTAAAATAACTAGTGATGGCTCAGCTGCTGCTGGTGCTTATCTAGAATTGAAACATGCTAATAATAATTCAACTGATGTTTGTGCTACTATTAATTTAACTAATAATGCTGGTGGCTACGCAGCAATAGAAGGCGGTACTAGCGGAGCAAACAACACGGGGTATATAAGCTTTAAAACTGATAACGCTGGTACACAGGGTAGTGTTCTTCAATTAAACGGAGATAAATCAGCGAATTTTTTCGGAAATGTTGATATATACACAGGAACTGGTCTTGCTACTCTTAATATAGGTAGAAACGCGAATGAGAAATTGCAAATAGACCAAACTGACAATGAAACTGTATTAACCGCTTATAACGACTCAGATAGTGATGGTCCTCATAATTTTAGACTAAATAGAGTATTTCAAGGATCAGGAGCTAATAACTTTAAAATACAAAAAGGAGGCACAGACCAATTTACTATAGATACTAATGCTAATGCAACTTTTGCAGCGAATATAAATGTTGGTGGCACTATGACTATGAGTGCTAGTGGTAATATATTTTCAGATAGTGTATTTCAGTTTTTAAACACGGGTAGTGGAGCTCAATACGGTAGATTTAGAGGTATACAAGTGTCTACAAGCTACGGTGGCACAACACCTAGCCAAGGTATCTTATTCGGAACAGATACTAATCTATATAGAGACAGTTCAAATGTTTTAAAAACAGATGATAGTTTGATAGTGTCAGGTGATTTAACAGTTAACGGGACAACAACTACAATAAATACTACAACAGTAGAAGTTGAAGATAATATACTACAACTTAATACAACTCAAGGATCACCAGATACAGCTACAGCTGCTACATCTGGTATATCTGTTTATAGAGGTAATGGTGTAACACAAGCAAGTTTAATATTTGACGATGCTGATGATACTTGGGACTTAACAGATTCTTTAAAAGTTGCAAGTGGTGTATTCACTAATTCTATTTATCTAACAGATAAAATTCGCTTTTTAAATAAAGTAGGTGATGGTTGGTTGACTTTAGCCACTATTAATACATCCGCTTCAGAGGCAGTATATGATTTAACAACGATAGGAACTATTAGCGCGTCTGGAACTGCAACTTTTGGAGGCGATGTTTATGTTGATGGTGGTGATATATGGGCAAGAGCAACAGCGGATAACACAAACTCTATGCTTAGAGCTACATCTAGCGGTAGCGGTGGTATTGCTGGAATAGGTATAGATGCCGCTAATGGTGATTTTGCTGGTTCTGATTATTTTACTATTAGACAATTAGATAATAAACAAATTGAGTTTAATGCAAGAACAAATACAGGTAACACTCTTTTCTTTTCAAAAGGCGCACTTAACTTAACACAAAATGGAGCTAATTCAACTTTTGCAGGCACAGTTTATATACCTTCAAAGTTAGAGCATACTGGAGATAGTGATACTTTTTTAAATTTTTCAGATGATACTATAACATTAAGCGCAGGTGGTACTTCTACAACTTTTGCAGGTAATGGTAATGCAACTTTTGCGGGTGATATGGATATTTCGGGTACTAAGATTACCATGGATACTATAATGCTGCAAGATGCAGGTGGTGGTAGATTAGGTTTTAATAGAGATACAAGCAATGGTAATATACACGATTCTAGTTACAACGCTTATCAAATACAAAATAATACAGGGGCGAGCCAGGGTGGTAAATTAGAAATACAAGAATACAATAGTAATGGAGTCTATGCAGGTTCGACATTTATAACAGGAAGTGGATTACAGATAAATGATTATATAGTTCATAATGGCGATGATAGTAAAATAGGTTTTGAAGGCAATGACGCAATTAGAATGTATACCGCAAATAC
>Ga0315315_10006787_pt1 | contig 10574 bp, 12 predicted proteins | sample M140m3416metaG_FD_203699 | JGI IMG/M metagenome (GOLD analysis project Ga0315315, IMG submission 203699) | Ammonia-oxidizing marine archaeal communities from Monterey Bay, California, United States - M1 40m 3416 | ecosystem: Environmental > Aquatic > Marine > Intertidal zone | place: USA... | reverse complement strand
GTGGACCAATTCAAGCTTTAATAAATAATGCTGCCAATGATGATAGACACACAACAGAACAGGTTGATGAAAAGTATTGGGAAAATAGAATGGCAATAAATTTAAAACATTATTTCTTTGCTACAAAAGCAGTAGTACCAGGTATGAAAAAAAGAAAAGAAGGTTCTATTGTTAATTTAAGTTCAGTGTCTTGGATGTTAGGAGAGGGTGATAAAGTGGTTTATGAAACTGCAAAATCTGCAGTGGTTGGATTAACAAGATCTTTTGCGCAAGAGTACGGAAAATACAATATTAGAACTAATTCTGTTGTACCCGGTTCAATTGCAACTGAAAGACAAATTAAACATTGGTTAACACCAAAATACAAAAAACTTATCTTAAACAGCCAAGCACTAAAAAGGCAGTTAAAACCAAACGATGTGGCTCAATTAGTGATGTTTTTAGCATCAGATCAATCTTCTGGATGCACAAAACAAAGCTTTATTGTTGATGGTGGTATAACTTGATCTAGGTGAAAGTTGAAAGTTCAATAATTCAAAATAAATTTCTTAGAGTTCAAGCTCTTAACTATGGAGCTAGTCTTTTTGAAGTTTATCACAAAAAGAAAAAAATAAATTTAATTTTAAATTTAGGTTCAAAAAAAAACTATCGTTACAAACATGCAAACCTTGGATCAACTTGCGGAAGGTATGCTGGTAGAATTTCTAATTCAAAATTTAAGATTACTAATAAAAAATTTATTTTAAATTCCAATGAGGGAAACAATACTCTTCATGGTGGAAAAGTTGGTTTTTCTATTCTTCCATGGAAAAAATTAAATCAAACAAAAGATAAAATTGTATATCAACTTCATTCAAGAGATAACGATCAAGGCTTTCCAGGACATTTAATTGTCAATTGCACTTATCAAATTAGAAATAAGTTTTTAATTATAAAGTATGAATACAAATCTAATAAAAGTACCCATGTAAATTTAACCAATCATAGTTATTGGAATTTAGAAAAAAATAAAAAAAATATGATTTATAATCATGAGTTAAAATTAAACTCACATAAATATCTTCAAATCAATAAAAATTTAATTCCAACAGGTAAGTTTAAAAATGTAAAAAATTCAATTTATGATTTTTTAAAATTTAAAAATATTGGTAAAAAATTAAGTTATTTTGAAAATAAGAAGTTAGATAGTAAACTTAAAGGTTTTGATACTACATTTGTTATAAAGAAAAATGCTATAAATTTAGTTGGATCACTAAAAAATAATAATAGTAATATTCAGATTGATTTTTTTTCAAATTTACCTGGTGTCCAACTTTATTCAGCACAAAATCTAAATTATAAAAAAAAATTATTTCCTTACCAAGGCATTTGTTTAGAAACTCAATATTTTCCTGATACTCCTAATAAAAAAAATTTTCCAAGTACTTTAATTAAACCTAATAAAAGATATACATGCTTTACAAAAATAAAAATTAATTAATTTATGAGTAAAAAAATTAATATTTCGATTGTTGGAACAGGACTAATGGGTTTGCAACACATAAAAGCTATTCAAAAATCAAAGAAAGCAAATCTTCATTCAATAGTAGAAATTAGTAATAAAGCTAAAAATTTATCAAAAAAAAAAAAAATTACTTTATATTCAAATGTATCAGAGCTTTTAAATTCAAAAAAACTAGATGCCGTTATAGTTGCAACGCCTAATCAATTGCATGAAAAACACACTGTAAGTTTTTTAAAAAATAATATTCCTGTCTTATTAGAAAAGCCGATTTCAGATAATATTAAGTCTGCAAAAAAAATTATCAGTAGTGCAAATAAAAACAAAACTCCATTATTGATCGGATATCATCGAAGACACAATTCAATAGTATCCAAAGTAAAAGACATCATTAAAAAAGGTAAATTAGGTAATATAGTTTCAGTAAATATCTTATGTTGGCTTTACAAACATAAGGCTTATTACAAAGAAAAATGGAGAGTTAGCAAAGGTGGTGGACCATTGGGGATAAATCTAGTTCATGACATTGATATGATTTGTTATTTATTGGGCTCAATAAAATATGTTCAAGCATTTACAACAAATAAAACTAGAAAATTTCAAGTAGAGGATACTGCTACTATAAGTTTAATTTTTAATTCAGGGGCACTTTGTACCTTGAATTTATCAGATACAATAGTTGCACCGTGGAGTTATGAATTAACAGCTGGAGAAAATCCTGCTTATCCGATTACTAACCAATCTGCTTATATGATTGGGGGAACCAAAGGATCATTACAGTTTCCTAATATAAAATATTGGTTTTACAAAAAAGAGAGAAGCTGGTGGAACAAGATATTTGTTAATGAAGATAAAAATAAAATAAATGATAATACTTTAGTAAATCAAATTGATCATTTTGCTGATGTAGTTGCAAAAAAAGTTAAACCTAAAGTAAATGGAAACGATGGTTTAATTTCTCTTAAAATTTTTGCAGCAATAACTAAAAGTGCAAAAACAGGAAAAAAAATTAAAATCTAACATTGTTTTGACATATTTTTTTTGCTAACTTTAATTATGAAAAAATTAATCTTGATAGCCTTATTTAGTATATTATTTTTTACAAATTCAAATGCTGCATGCGATGATCCTTTGACTGATGGTGTAGATTATTCAAACTGTAGATTTTCTGATGCCCAAGATTTACAAGGAAGTTATCTTCCAAATTCTAATCTTTCATTTGCTAGCTTTATTCAAGTGAATTTTGATAAGAGTATTATGATGAATTCAAATCTATCATTTGGAACTTTTCCCGAGTCAACATTTGTTAGAGCTAATCTATATGAAACAGTTTCAATTGGAGCTAATTTTGAAAAAACTAATTTCACTGGTTCAAATTTAACTAGAGTTGATTTTATGGGTGCTACTTTAATAGAAGCCAATTTTCAAAATGCTAATTTGATGGAAGCAAATTTTACATCATCAAATATTACTAACGCTAATTTTGATGGTGCAAATTTAATTGGTGCTACCTGGACCAATGGGCAAACCTGTGGTCCTCAGTCTATTGGAACTTGCAATCAGTAACTAATGAATACATCGTTAAATACTGACGATGTTATTTTCAATTTTTTCAAACAAATATGTGATGAAAAAGACGATCAAAGGTGTGTTGAGCTTGGTAAAGAATGGATAAAGGTAATGGAAACAAATTTATCAGAAATGGAGAAAAATCTTAATGGAGCTAATAAATTAAAACATAAAGACGATATTCAAAGTAACCGTGATCACTTAAATAGCTTAAAAAATAAAAATTCTTCTGACTGGAGAGAGTATGCAACTCAATGCATGATTGAAATAATGAATCATAAAAGTAAAAAATAAAATAAAATAAAAGAAAAAATTTAAATTTAAATAACTGGCTATATAGATCAATTTAATATAAATAATATTTAAAGGGGTGTCTTAACAGGCTGAGATTATACCCTAAGAACCTGTCCGGTAATTCAGAAAGGGATAAAATGGATAAAACATATTTTTTAAGTCAATCAACATCTTTAACATTACTAATTATAATTAGTTTTATATTTGCTGCTTTAGGTATTTATCATTCAAAAAAATTTCAAGGAATTAATAATTATCTTACCGCAAATAGAAATATAGATTTATTTTCTCTTACGACTAGTTTAATTGCATCAGCATTAGGTGCATGGATATTATTTGGTCCAGTCGCCGCTGCCTCGTGGGGAGGTATAGGTGCTGTTATTGGTTATGCATTAGGAACTGCCTTTCCAATGATCTTTCTTATTTATTTCGGTAAAAAAATTAGAAATGATTTTCCCAAGGGCTCTTCCTTAATTGAGTTCATGAGAAAAAAATTTGGAAAAAGTTTATTTAAATTAATTTTATTAATGACAATATTTTATATGTTTATTTTCCTTTGTGCTGAAGTTACTGCGGTAGCTGTCTTAATTAATTATCTATCAGGAACCGAACTATGGATTACAGCTTTAATTGTATTGATATCAACTTTAACGTACACGCTATATGGTGGATTAAGAGCATCAATATTTACTGACAACATTCAAATGATTGTAATTGGAATACTTTTAATAATATTAATTTCAATCATTAGTTCATCAAGTGGAAATAATTTTTCATTAGAATTTATTGAGAGCAGAAATCCTCAACTTTTAAGTTCATCTTATATTCCTAGTTACACAGCGGGACTAACTTTTTTTATAGCCGTTGCAGCAACAAATTTATTTCACCAAGGTAATTGGCAAAGAGTTTATGCAGCAAAGAATTATCAAACTTTAAAATCAAGTTTGATTATCTCATTTTTTATAATTGTACCCATCGTTTGTTTAATGGGTTTTATTGGGATGCTTTCATTTTCTTTAGACCCAAGCACAAGACCAGATTTAGGTTTTTTTACATTATTATTAAAAGATCAAACTGAATTATTATCCTTAATGATTATTGTACTAGGACTATCACTTACAATTTCAACAGTAGATACATTGGTAAATGCTATCTCAAGTTTGTTTGTTATCGATGGAAAAGCAATGTTTAATTTAGATAAAAAAACAGATTATTTAAAAATATCTAAATATTTTATCATATTCCTATCAATAATTGCTTTTGGCATAGCTTTAAAAGGATTTGATATTTTGTATTTATTTTTATTAGCAGATTTGTTTTGTTGTGCATTTGTAATAACTGTTTTTTATAGTTTTTATAAAAAAATAAATGAAAAAACTGCCTATGTTTCTATTATAATTGGTTTGGTTACAGGATTTTTAATGTTTCCATTTCCAGATTTTTCAAAAAGTTTATTAGTGGGGGTATTTTTGCCTAAAGAATTATTTTCACCTTTTATAGCTCAATCTTTATTATTTTTATCTTTTATTGCTGCAACTTTTTTACCGGCAATAATTTTAAAAATAAAAAAAAATTAAATTTAAATCGAAGATTTTAAAGCATCATAAATAAGTTCTTTGGTTGTCTCACCAATACTTCTATAAACTTCCTTATTATCTTTAAAAATTAAAAGCGTTGTTTGGTATTGAACGTTAAAAAATTTAGCAATCTCTTTATTTGTTACATCAAATGCAAAATATTCAATATTATCAAACTCGTTCTTTGCTATATTTAATATTTTCATTTGACTTGCGCATGATGAGCAATATTTAACCCATGAACTGACCACTACAACTTTTCCATCTAACAGAGCTTTATCGAATAACTCTTTTTTATAAGTTGTTTCTTTGCAAATTGCTTTGCCATTAAATGCCAATACAAAAAAAACAAATATTAAAAGTTTTTTCATAATTTTTACTTTTTAGAATAAATTTTAATTTATTGTAATCAATCAAATTGTCCCTATATAAGCATAGTCTCATGTCAAATAATCTAATAAATATTAACAATTTATCAAAAGTTTACGATAATGGATTTGAAGCCCTTAAAAGAATCAACCTTAATATTAAAAAAGGCGAAATTTTTGCGATGCTAGGACCTAATGGTGCTGGCAAAACAACACTTATAAGTATTGTTTGTGGAATAGTTAGTCCATCTTCAGGAAAAGTAACTGTAGATGATTTTGATATTATTGACGATTATAGAGAGACACGATCTAGAATTGGACTTGTTCCACAAGAATTAACTTTAGAACAATTTGAAACAGTATTTAATAATATCTCTTATTCAAGAGGTTTATATGGAAAAAAACCTAATCCAAAATATATTGAGAAAGTTTTAAAAGACTTAAGCTTGTGGGACAAAAAAAAATTGAGACTTAACCAATTATCTGGTGGAATGAAGCGAAGAGTTTTAATTGCAAAAGCTTTATCGCACGAACCTACAATTTTATTTTTAGATGAACCCACAGCAGGAGTAGATGTTGAGCTCCGTCAAGATATGTGGAAGGTGGTTGAATCTTTAAGAAAAACTGGAGTAACAATTATCCTTACCACACATTATATTGAGGAAGCCGAGGCAATTGCCGATAGAGTAGGGGTTATTAATCAGGGTGAAATAATTGTTGTAGATGAAACAAAAGAATTATTAAAAAAAATGGGTCATAAAAAACTTACAGTTGATCTTCAAAATGAAATTACTGAAATTCCACAAAGTTTGGATAAGTATAATCTTGAAATTGGCAAAGATAAAAAGTCAGTCAATTATACATATAGTATAAGAGGTAAAAGTACTGGTATTACTAACTTGCTTCAGGATTTAAAAGATGCAAATTTAAAATTACAGGATTTAAAGACAGAACAAACAACTTTAGAAAAAATATTTGTGTCTTTAGTTAAGGAAAATAATGAAATTTAATTATCAAGCATTCAAGGCAATTTATCTTCATGAGATGGATCGATTTAAAAGAACTTTAATGCAGTCTCTTTTTTCACCAGTTTTATCAACTTCTCTTTATTTTATCGTATTTGGTTCGGTCATAGGAGGATATGTAGAAAATATTGATGGCATAAGTTATGGATCTTATATTGTACCAGGATTGTTGATGCTTACTTTGCTAACTCAATCAATCAGCAACACATCTTTTGGAATATTTTTCCCCAAATTTAATGGGACTATTTATGAAATTTTAGCTGCCCCGATATCAACTTTTGAAATTGTACTAGCTTTCGTTGGTGCTGGTGCAACAAAAACTCTTATTGTGGGTGTTGTTATTTTTATTACTTCAACTTTTTTTGTAGAAGTTAACGTTATGTATCCAATGCTAATGATTTTTTTGTTAGTATTAGTTGCTTTTACTTTTGCTTTATTTGGTTTTTTAATAGGGTTAATGAGTTCTAACTTTGAACAAATGTCAATTATTCCTACACTTGTAATAACACCCATGGTATTTTTAGGTGGAAGCTTATATTCGCTAGATATGCTTCCAGAATTTTGGCAAACAGTTACTTATTTTAATCCAGTGGTTTATTTAATTAATGGCCTTAGATTTGCATTTTATGGAGTGTCTGATTTTAATATCTGGGTAAGTATAATTTCAATGGTTGTGTTTTTGATGGTTTGTGTGACAGTTGTAACTGTATTGCTTAAAAAAGGATATAATATTAAATCTTAGCTACTAGCTATTTTTTTTTTAGGATCATAAAAGGGTTTTTCAACAATCCGTGAAGTATATTTACCTTCATGAGTTTCTACTTCTAATTCAGTTCCAATTTCTGAAAAATTTATTTGAATCATAGCAAGTGCAATATTCTTTTTTAATCTTGGTGAATAAACTGCAGATGTCACTTTTCCAACTTGTCTTCCATTTTTTTTTATTGGCCAAAATGTTGTGTTGGGCTCAGATAATGGTTTACAATTAATTACTAAACCCACTTGTTTTCTAAATATTCCTTCTTTCTTAATTTTTTTTAGAGCGTTTTTACCAATAAAATTAATATTAGTTTCTAAATTAACTAAACGATCGAGTCCTAATTCAAATGGATTTGTATTTATATCTGCATCTGCATGATATGAGAGCATACCACCTTCAATTCTTCTAATAGAGGATGTGTGTCCTGGTTTAATATCGTATTCTTTTCCTGCGGACATTATTTTCTCATACAGTTCATTGCCTCTAGAGCTATCTCTTAAGTATATTTCATATCCAAGTTCACTAGACCAGCCAGTTCTAGAAATAATAAGTGGAATATCGTCAAGATTATATTCTCTAAGCCAATAATATTTTAATTCTCTAATACTCTCCCCAAATAGTTTAACCATAATTTCTTGGGACGTTGGACCTTGTAATTGTAATGGTGATACATCTGGTTCACAAATTTTTACATCTAAATCTAAATTTACTGCAACTCCTTGTGCCCATAACAAAATATCACTATCAGCAAGAGATAACCAATAATGATTTTCTGCTAGTCTTAAAAGAACAGGATCATTTAAAATACCTCCTTCATTATTTGTGATTAAAACATATTTGCATTGACCAATAGCAAGTTTTGATAAGTCTCTTGGTGTCAATAATTGTGTGAATTTGTATGCATCTGGACCAGTAATCTCAACCTGCCTTTCAACTGCTACATCACAAAGTATAGCTTTCTCAATTAGATTCCAAAAATTTTGTTCAGGACTCCCAAAATCTCTAGGAATATACATATGATTATAAACTGAAAAACCAGTTGCACCCCATTTGACAGTAGAGTCGAAATAAGGAGATTTTCTAATCTGCGTTCCAAAACCAAAGTTTTTATTAATCATATTTGCTCCTTATCAGTCCATTATATATTGATCAAACTTAAAAATAGCCCTTTTGAGGGCTACTAAAAAAATGAGAGGGAATCTATTTTTATTTAAAATTGTTCAGATTCTGTTGAACCTGTCATAGCAGTTGTTGAACTTTTTCCACTACTAATAGTGTTTGATACGGCATCGAAATATGAAGTTCCAACTTCTCTTTGATGCTTAACACTTGTGTAACCATCTTTTTCTCTAGAAAACTCTTGTTGTTGAATTCTAGAGTATGCAGTCATTCCTTCTTTCTTATATTTTTCTGCAAGTTCAAATATTGCTATATTTTGTGTATGAAACCCAGCCAATGTGATGAATTGAAATTTATAACCCATCTTAGCAATTTCTTGTTGGAATGAAGCTATCTCATCATCGCTTAAATGTTTTTTCCAATTAAATGAAGGTGAGCAATTGTACGCTAATAATTTACCAGGGAACTTTTCATGTACCGCATCTGCAAATTTTTTGGCTTCAGCAAGATTTGGTGTTGCTGTTTCACACCAAATTAAATCAGCATATGGTGCATACGCAAGTCCTCTTGAGATAGCTTGATCAATACCATCTTTCACATAGAAAAATCCTTCTGGAGATCTTTCACCTGTTAAAAATGGTTTATCATTTTCATCAAAATCGTTAGTAATTAACTTTGCAGCATTAGCATCTGTTCTAGCTAAAATAATTAATGGAACATCCGCAATATCTGCAGCAAGTCTTGCTGACTTTAAATTTTTAACCATAGTTCCTGTTGGTACTAAAACTTTACCACCCATGTGACCACATTTTTTTTCACTAGCTAGTTGATCTTCAAAGTGAACACCTGCGGCTCCAGCTCTTATAAATTTTTTAGTTAATTCAAATACATTTAATGGTCCACCAAATCCTGCTTCACCATCAGCAATAATTGGTAGCATGTAGTCAACAGCATTTTCTTTTTTCATGTCACCATCTTGTAGTTCCATATGTTGGATTTGATCAGCTCTTACTAAAGAGTTGTTCATAGTCTCAACTAATTTTGGAGCACTATCGTATGGATATAAAGATTGATCAGGATACATTTCACCAGCTGTATTAGCATCCGCTGCAACTTGCCATCCACTTAAATAAATTGCTTTTAAACCAGCCTTTGCATGTTGTACTGCCTGGTTTCCAGATAATGAGCCAAGTGTATTAACGTAAGCTTCAGTATTTAATAAATTCCAAAGTTTTTGAGATTGATTTTTACATAAAGAATATTCAATTTTGATAGAACCTTTTAACCTTTCAACCTCTTCATCTGTGTAGTCACGTTTAATTCCAGCAAATCTTTTTAGGTCGTATGAGATATTTTCTGCACTCATTTATCATCTATCCTTTGAAGTTATTTTTGTTTTAAGAAAGTTGAATTAGTTTAAAGAATTGATCAATTATTATCGTCTAAGGACTTAATAAGATCATTCAATCCACTAGAACCCCAATCACAATGATCATCTCTCATATAAATTCCTCTATTATTATGTTGATCAAAATCCTCTTTTTTTATGATTTGAGCTTCATTTTCATTAGTTTTTAAATTTTTGTTCATGTAAATCTTATAATTTACAAGATTTACTAAATCTATAAAAAACTCAAAATACCTTGTAAATCAAAGAAAAAAATTGTAAAAATAAATTTACAAAATTTACAAATAGAAAATATGAGTCAATTAAATCTTAAAATTGGTCCAAAAATCAAGTCTTTTAGAAGACAATTAGGTCTACAAGCAAACAAGCTCGCCGAAGATCTAGGCATTTCTCCAAGTTATTTAAATTTAATTGAAAGTGGAAAAAGAAAAATTGATGGAGATTTACTTTTGATGGTTTGTGAAAAACTCAATATTAATTTATCTGACCTAACATCTAAAACAGATCTTAATTTACAAAATACTATATCTGAAATTTTAGACGATACATTATTCGAGGACTTGGATATTTTAGGTCCAGAGGTAAAAGATTTAGTTAGCACAAATCCAAAAATTGGAAAAGCAATTGTAAGAATTGGAGATATTCTAAAAAAAAAATATCATTAATTAATTAATAAAATAGAAAAAATTTCTGGAAAAATAGTTGATAATAGAAAAAATTCATTTCCAGGGGAGGTAATTTCTGATTTTTTGCAAGAAAACAATAATTATTTTCCTAAATTAGAAGATTTTGCGAACAAAGTTTTTGACAAAATACAAAAAAATAATCGAACTAGATATATCGCTCTTTGTGAATATTTAAATTCAGAATACAAAATTGAAGTTAAAGATGTGATACCTGATGAAAACAAACCTTTTTCAAAAATATTTAATAAAAATAAAAAAGAACTTTTG
>Ga0315315_10006785_pt1 | contig 10576 bp, 7 predicted proteins | sample M140m3416metaG_FD_203699 | JGI IMG/M metagenome (GOLD analysis project Ga0315315, IMG submission 203699) | Ammonia-oxidizing marine archaeal communities from Monterey Bay, California, United States - M1 40m 3416 | ecosystem: Environmental > Aquatic > Marine > Intertidal zone | place: USA... | reverse complement strand
AAGGAAACGATACCGTAAACTCGATCAGACTCGAGCCTGGACAACTGTGGGAGGTAATAGTTACGGCTACTGATCCATGGGGTCTCCACACAAATCTTTCAGCCTCAGTGACAATAGCAAACCTACCTCCGGTCCCACTTTGGTCGACCACTCCATCTCCGCCCATCTCAGGATCTACCGCCACTTTCGATGCAACCAGTTCCTTTGATCCGGATGGGGAAGTCTCCTCGTACTTATGGATAATAGACGGTGTTGAGGTATCTGGAAGCACCATTGACGTTACTATGGGCCCCGGTCCTCATTCAATCTCACTTACAGTAGTTGACGATATGCAGGAAACCCAATCCTCGATATCGACAATAGTATATGATGAGCCCCAAACTCCCCAGTCTTTAACGGCAACCTTGCAGGGAGACAGAGTAAACCTAGTCTGGGCTGGCCCATCAGACGAATATAGAATCTACAGATCTACGACCCCAATATCCTCTGTGGTGGGATTAACTATGTTCGATGATATGCCAGTTTGGGGCGAACCAGTTCCTTCTCCCTTGATTCCAATCGGGTCGACGACATATCAGGAATGGAGTGAGCCAGTCCCAGTTGCAACCACATTATACTACGTTGTGACCTCAGTAGTAAATGATCAAGAGATAGTATGGGTAGTAGATGGTCAGAATCATGTCAGTGTAGATGCGACATCTATCGCTTCCGAAAATCTAGAATCAACTGAGGAAGCAACACCACTTGCATCAGTGATCATCTCTGGAATCATGATTAGCCTGGGAGTTTTATCTCTGATATTCGCATTCTTCGAGGCCAGGAGGAAGTCAGAATGAACCGAAACGCGTTTGTGTTTCTTATTTGTATCACGCTAATCCTAACTCCAGGGAGCTCTTTAGCGAATCCAGGGGGGAACGGCGACGGAGACAGGGACTATTCCTGTGGTGGTTCGTGCCATGGCGACCCCGCTCTAAGTATGCCATCAGAAGCAACTATCGAAATCACTCTTGGTAATGAGGTATTTTCAGGACAGGCAGTAGCCATTCATGTCACAATCGAAGATATCAGTACTCCTAGCAACATCATTGGAATTTTCATTCTAGGGTCTCTAAATGGAAACTCAGACACGCCTGAAGATCACGGCTGGCATCTGATTCAGGATCCGAATGGGGGATCATCCAATTATATCGAGACAAAAGCCGCTTCCAGTGGCTCAGTTACAGTAACATGGGTACTTCTTTCGCCTACAAACTCTGGTAGCCATAGCTTGTATGCAGAGATCCATCATGGCGGTTATCCGGGTGACAAGGCATACTCCGGAGTTAGTGAAAAATTCGAAGTGATTGTCCAAGACGTTCCGGAGGGACTCCCCGGGTTGGCAAATGACTGGATAGCACCCTCATTCAGGGTCTCAGGTGATAATAGTCCATTGTCCATTAGCACTAGGAACTCAACTGACATTAGTGTGGAATGGATGCTTGACGGAGAGTGGAACCCCATCTCTGTAGAGTCGGTCTGTATAGAACTGACAGAAGACTTCTGCAATGATTGGGAAGTCAGCATTCCCGCTACCATGGGAGAGGCTAACATCCTGTATAGGGTAACTACGTACAACGGGACCTTTGCTATAGAACAGCCTTGGCTAAAGATGGGTACCGCCCCTCCTCCATTCGAGGGAGAGGTGTGGTCAGCCAGAGCACATTCTTTCGCATTCGCATTATTGATTATCTCATTCTTAGTAACCCTACAAGCTCGTCTCTACCCAACTATTGAGAGAGATAATATGGACCAGACACAAATTGTCGCATCATCAGAAATGGTAAGGTCTGAAGAGAATCCTGGTTGGCTTTGGAATCCAGAATCACAAGAATGGATAGAAGATCCTGAGTATAACGGAGGTAATGAATAATGGTGGGTGCTGCAACATTCCATACTGCAATGGCGGAGATTGTAGTTGGTTCGATGGTACTAGCTACACTGTGCGCCATAGGCTGTTCAATTTCTAGGATCGTCCCTACTTCGGAAATCAACAACGAATCGCTAATGGTTACTATGGATAGGGCATCATTGGCTGGCTCCGTATTGGCTCTAATTTTCCTACCAATCGCTATTCTGAGTGGCAATATTGCGGCGGACGGTCAAGCAGAAAGTGCGCTTCTGTACAATAAGTTCGTGTACAGTGGGCTAGCTCTAGGCTTCTGGAGCGCTTTCGTGATAGGAAGGATTAGGATGGGCCCTGGATTATGGGAAGAAAGACCTCTGGCATTTCTACAGTCCGCAACAGCAGGTGTTGCATTCCTAATGACTTCAATGGCTTCTTCTATTGGAGGAAAATTAGTCAGAGGCGAATCTCTATTCGATGTTCTCCCATTCTGGCTCCCTACTGAAACAGCTTCTATTTTACCTCTATGGGCCTCCTTCTCCCTACTGACTCTAGGAATAACATCTTCAGCACTGGTATTCAAATTCACGCTACCGAAGATAGTTAGGATTGAATAGGCTCATTCCAAACTTAGAAAAATCTCTTCCAGCCTCTTGGAAAATACCTCTGGGTTCAGCCCCATATTGGCAATATTATCTCTACCATTCTTTGACCAGGAAGAACGATTGTCTGCTTTTCCTGCCTCTGCTAGAGCCTCATGCCAAGCAGAATAGTCATCTCTGGGAAGAAGCCTTCCCGATACCCCATCAGATATCGTCTCTCTGAATCCTCCCTCATTTACGAAAAGAGCTGGCGTTCCAAGAGACTGCGCTTCAATCGGAGTAAGCCCAAAAGGCTCCGAATGAGCCATACTGACGACTGCTACCGCTCCTTCGACAAGACTGCAAAGATCGTACGAATCAAGCCTTGGGGCGACCCACAACCCTACTTGACATGACTTAGCATGTTTAATTAGAGAATCAATACTTTCATTTTCTCCTCCGCCAACCAATGCGAGTGAGAAGCCGGTCCCACTTAACATAGAAATTGTCTCCCAAGTTCCTTTGGCCCAACTCGCTCTTCCTATGGTCACTGCATATGGACTATCAATCTCAAACAAGGACGAACTCTCGTCCTTTAGGCGATTCGATGAAAACTCTTCTGGGTCCAAGCTGGGAGGTAAAACTCCTGATGGAATTCCATATACGTCTTCGATACGTGAAGATGTAAACTCTGAATTCCCACTGATTGCAGTTCTGTCTCTTGAGGAAACTCTTCTGATTTTGGACAAGTCTTTTCTTCTGGCCATACTCAAAGCCACTCTAGTAAAGCTAAGATTACGCCTAGGGGTTCCATCCACCATACGATGCAAAACATCCTCATGAAGCCCTCGGTGAGGTTCAAGCAGATGCAAGTGTACTGATACACTATCGGGGATGATTTCCAAGATAGAGAGACTGCCATCTCCGCTCGTCAGATGTAAGTAATCCAAATCTCCTAAAGCCTCAACTAATCCCTCAATCGATTTCCAGCTCCCCAAGGAACTGGAGAATCCTCTATCCAAAATTCTAGATATCGGTCTCTTGGAGGGAGTCCAACGAATATCCGGTTTCATTAGATCAAGGCCGTATTCTTCACATAATGATTCGAGCTCATTAGAACTGTCAAGAGTAGCTACCGTAACTTTGAATTTCTTTGATAGGGCAGGTAGATTTCTGATAATATCCCTTTCTCCTCCTCCCATAACAGAGAAGCTACCTTTGGCGACCAGTAATCTAGCTCGGGGCCGAACCGACCCCTCGCCATTGCGCGCCATGAAGCTCCATCATCCGTCCTCGTTTAAGTCCGATACGCCTTGCTGAGGCCGTGGTGAGCAGAGTTCTACTGGTCAGGGGAGGTCGCCTGGGGGAGAACTCGGGCTTAGGCAGGGCCCATCAGTCAATCGAGTCACTACTGGAAAGAGCGCTTGTACCACAATGGACCAAAGTTGGAACAATAGAGCATGATCAAGTCACCGGACTTATTCAAAGAGCGTTAAGAAGATGGTACTCCCACCCGAGGTCAGTAGCAAAAATATCTGAATCAACACCTGCAGATTTGATTCATATTACCGATCAGGAGCAGGCCCATCTGGTCCCTAAGAGATGCGCAGTACCGGTAGTGGTCACTGTTCACGATCTCTTCCATATTAGCCCTAGGAAGATAATAGGGGGAGATGTGACAGTGTCAGTTGGAGATCAGAACCCCGGTATATTCAGAAGAAGAGACTTGAAGATGTTGAAGAAGGGCCTAGATAGGGCGGACATGATCATCTGTATCTCGGAAAGCACACTGATGGATGTCAGGAAGATGTTTCCAGGCAAGAGAACGGCTCTAGTAAGGCACCAGATAGATACAGAATACTGGAGTCCATTTTCGAATCCCAAACCCAGAGATCTTCTTGGGGACTTGGATAGTGACTCAAAGATGCTGGTGATTACATTGGGCAGTGACGAGGAGAGAAAAAGACTCAACTTCGCAAAACAGGTTATCTCCTCATTGCCAGATGATGTTTCAACAGATATCAATGTAATACACATTGGAAGCGAAGTCAAGCTTACCGATGATCAGTTACTTGCCGCTCTGCAGAGTGCGGAGGTTCTACTGTTCCCTAGTGCTAGTGAAGGATTCGGATACCCCCCGGCCGAGGCAATGGCCGCAGGATGCCCAGTCATAGCCACAGATCTTCCAGCTCACAATGAGATAATCCCCGATAGTTGTCTACTCCTCCCTACTGCTACTCAGGACTGGGTGGACGAGATAGTCCGTATCCATTCTGATTGGAGGGCGGCCGGGGGAGTTCCAAGACACCCTTCTGAGGAGCTGATGAAACATGTCGATAACCTCCTAAGTCCGAAATCCCAAGGAAAATCACTTGCTGAAGCTTACAACGAGGCTATGAATAAATAATCATTTGAAAATCCCTTAGTTCAAGAACAACTACTGATTATAAGCTCCTCATTTCACGATGTATCATGCTTGCGGTCAATGGGCTGAAGAAAGGCTTTGGTTCTGGCAGGAGGAGACTCGAGGTCCTAAAGGGCATTGACCTCAAGATAGAATCAGGTGAGCTCGTAGCGCTAATGGGTCCTTCCGGATGTGGCAAGTCTACTCTCCTGAACATCATAGGGGGCCTCTTAGAGGCTGATTCAGGCTCCATTTCCCTCAGTGACTTCGAATATGGTACTTACCTTCCGAGCAAAGTGGTGGATGTTAGGAGGAAAGGTGTGGGATGGATTTTCCAGGACTACCACCTCATAGATAGGCTATCAGCCTTAGACAACGTTATTTTCGCACTCGAGCTAGCTGGTGTACCATCTGCTCAAGCAGAGAGCCAGGCAATGGATGCCCTCAGGAAGGTTGGTTTGTCAGATAGAATGAACTTCATCCCCGATCAGCTTTCTGGTGGACAGAGGCAGAGAGTGGCCATAGCTAGGGCGATTTCAGGCTCCAGACCTCTAATTCTAGCAGACGAGCCAACCGGCAATCTAGATGTAAAGAGCGCCGAGGGAATACTCGATCTGTTCAAGGAACTCTGCGAGGACTACGGAATTTCCGTACTAATGGTCACTCACGACCCTAACCTTGCGTCTAAGGCAGATAGGATGCTTCTCCTGAGGGATGGAGTAACCGCCGCTTCGGACATACGCTCTGCATGGGGAGAAGGGGGGAATCCCTGATGGACCTCTACTATGAGGAAGATCATAGGCCCACCAGGTCAATGACCTATTTTGAGGCTGTAAAGACAGGTCTTGTTAAGACAGGAGATTTTAGTGGCAGGGCATCAAGATCTGAATTCTGGTGGAACTTTCTCGACTACCTACCTCTAGCTCCTGGATTGGTAATTGTAAACTTCTTTTACACGGGCGCCTTAGCTGATTTGGCAGCATCAGTTGGGAGTGGATTGTTCACTACTTTGATCATTGGGCCACTGCTATATCTACTCGTTTTTCTACAACTACTCTTGTTCTTTTCGTTCACAACGGTTACTATACGTAGGTTGCATGATGTGGGGAGGTCTGGTTGGTGGCTACTACTATCTCCTACATTTCTAGGACTGCTAGTGATTGGATTTTTCCTTTTTTTGGAGGGTGAATCCAGTAAGAACAAGTATGGCGCCGTGCCTACAAACGCCCCCATAGAAGCCTCTATGTCCGAGATTATATCTGCGATTCCAGATAATTTGTCAATGTCCGCGAGAAGCGCTTGGATCGGCAGAGAAAGGGTTCTGGCAGTTTTCGCAGGAGTATTCCTAGCTTCTCTCGTAATCACAACAGTCCTAGCCTACTCGGCGGGCCTCAGTGGTGCATTCCTGCAGTTTTCTCTCCAAGAGGAGATATTCGATGGTAAGGTGGACTTCGCAGAAGACCCCGGTTCTGATTCAGAGGGCAGGACGAACAACTCAACACTATGGGAGTCAGCTTGCTCTGAGTTGATAGAGATGGAAGAGATTTCTGACTGCGGACTCGTGTTTGGCAGACAGGGAGTCAGGGTCAGCGGATTCTTTGATGAGGGAGGCATAATACCACAACCACTCAATGCAGTGGGTGCGACAGGAATCACTGGGGACTGGACTAATGTCAGTTGGGACTACCCAGAGGCTTACGACTCAGGGCCGCCGATCAACGACAAGAGGACGATTAGATTCTATGGAGATGGGATATGGGATGGGGATTTGGGCGAAAGACATGCTAATCGAGTGATATATGGTTCATGGCCGAGCTCCGCCGAGGAAGCATCTGCAAATCGCTCGATAATCCTCCCTTCAGAGATCGCTAGTAAGGCAGGAGTAGGTGTCAACGATACCATAGATACTCTGACTTTCTCCTATACCTACGACTATCTCGGATTCGCGGCCATTGCCACAGGGTTCGACGACTGTCCCGGTGAAGAGTACTTCAACCAGGATTCAGGATACCTTTACTGTCAGGTAAACATGACGGTATATGACCTCAAGGTTGCCGCAGTCTACCAAGAGGGAGGAGCTGGAAACCCTACTTTGCTTTTCAACCCAATAATGGTATCAGATTCTGTACTTACTGAGGATCAGAAGCTTACTCTGATGGATAATGACCATGGTTATCTCGGCATCGCCATAGATCGAAACGAGCTCCCCGCGTCTTCCACCAGAGCGGCCACAGATTGGTTAGACGGCCTGAAAGGGGATATCGAGGGAGTAAACTATACAGCAGGTAATGACATAATGATTGAGTACAATGATCTGATTTCGGGAACGATAGGCTTCCTGAATATTTTCCTCGGGATAATCAGCGTGTTCGATTACATACTGATGATACCGATAGTCGTCCTTTCTTTCTCAGTTCTCATTTATGGCCTAGTCCTGTCATTGGAACAGAGGAGAAGAGAGATTTCCATTCATAGGGTAATAGGGGGCACGGAGTCCGCCCTGACCTCTATGATACTCAGGGAACTGGCAGTGGTGGGCGTCATTGGGTGGTTTACAGGCTACCTCCTAGCGATGGCCTCGGTTCCTGTTGTTCTGGATGCTGTCGGATTCATGGCATTCGAGAGAAGCGACTTCAGAGTCGTCCCAACTCTGAGTGGCCTCGTTACTCTACTGATTTTCACGGTAACCGTAGGTCTTACCCTACTGTTCGGAAGCTCTAGGACCAAAGATTTCCTCAGCATTGAAATTGATGAGGGAGTCAGGAGAGTTGCTGTTAGAAAGAAGTCAAGACTATGGTTACATGTAATAATTTTCTTCATTGGAATTCTCTCATTCGTAGAGAGTTGGATAGAAAGCAATGGGGGCTTCGGACCATGGGATTCGAGTGGAATAAGCCCAAACTTCATTGTAGATGGTCTGCTATTCCTCTTTGGGCCATTCTTCCTATGGATAGGGGGGGCGCTAGTATTGGGAAGGATCGGTGCGGCCGGACCAAGGATTTTCACCATACTATTCGGATGGAGCCCGGTTCTGAATGACATCAAGAGGGGGTTGAAGGGCTCGGGATCAAGCGAGTCAGTAAACAGGCTAGCGATAATACTTCTACTAACTCTATCCATCGTCACGGTGGCGGCTGTACAGGGATATACCGGGACATTAGTCGACGAGAGGACTACCTCTGCCCAGACAGGTGCCGATCTACAGGTCCAGTTCGAAGAACCCGTTTCCCAGCAACGTGCGATGGACGAAGTGATACTGGCCATCCAGAGGGCAGACGAGTCCGAGATCGAATCAATAGATTACATGACTTCAGTGGGAGATATCTTCACCAATCAGAAAGGAGAGGGCTCCCTACTCAGGACATGGATTCTATTCGACGGGCATGAGAATACCCTTCAGTGGGACGAGCAGACCATTCCTGGAGATGATATTGCCAGAGTATCTTCCGACTGGGCGTCCTCAGGATTCACTGCTGGATCTTCAGCTAGAAGCCAACTTGATATTTCCAAATCCGACACAGGGTCCAATATCACCATTGAGTTTACATCATACAGTTTCGGAGGACTAGATAGCGAAATGAATCCAATTATCACTACTACCGTTACTCAGGCAGACATTACCTACTTGGGCGGGCACAGGTGGGTTCCGGGACTACAATCCTCTGAAGCAAATCAGGCAATAGTCGTAGGAGAGGCCACTTACAAGGAACTTATGGGGGAAAATGCTGTTGATTCTTACACATCCAATCGTTGGTTTTTCGAAATTTGCGACGAGACCCAGAAGAACTGCAAGGACGCTTTGAAGACACTTGGAGTTGAGGTATCAAATGGTGTCGGAGTAGCATCATCCAGTAACTGGGGGACCAATCATGAGGCCAACGAGAGGACGGGGGGGCTCATCTTTGGAACTCCCGGTCTTCTGAGTCTACAATTCGTGGTGGCCTCGTTAGCATCAATCGCATCAGCCTTCGTGTTCCTCTCACTAGTTCTCTCACAGAGGAAGAGAGAGCTAGCTATCCTGCAGGCAATCGGAGCTAGCCCCCAACAGGTGCTGAGACTGGTAATGTTCGAAATAATGGCTATTCTGCTAGTAAGCATGGGCCTAGGGGTCATACTTGGACTAGCGATCTCAGAGGCATTCAACGGTTTCTTCGGAGTCTTCGGATTCATCTTCCAGATTTTCCTGGGGCAAAGCGCTCCGATAGATAGAGACTTGGTCTGGCCGTGGACTGAACTGATTCTGGTCAACGCTTCTGTGCTAGTCGCTGTTGTGATGGCATTACTGTACACCACAAGAAGGGCTCTGAAGTCCGATCTTGCCGTAGTTCTGAAGGGGGAGTGATAGAATGGATGAAAGCTTGGTAATATTGGAAGCCAAAAACATGTATCATATCTATGAGAGCCTGAGCCTCGAGGGAAATGTTGTAGCCTTGAGAGGCCTCAATGTCAGAATCAAGCAGGGAGAGGCTGTAGCTGTCATTGGCCCCTCGGGATCAGGTAAGTCCACTCTTCTAAAGTGCCTAGGGGGACTAATGAAACCATCATCTGGTTCAGTTTCCTTGGGCGGTAGGGAGATGATTAGAATGACTGGAAACGAACTAGTAAAACTCCGACAGGAAACCGTTTCTTTCATCTTCCAAGACTCGAACCTTCTTCCAGATCTAAATGCATTAGATAACGTTGCACAACCACTCAGACATCAGGGAGTAATGCCAGGGCCAGCCAGGGCCAAGGCAATGGATCTTCTCGAGAAACTAGCGATGGCAGACAGATGGATGGGGATGCCAGAGCAACTTTCAGGAGGGGAGCAACAGAGAGTCGCAATAGCTAGGGCACTCATAACCAACCCTAAGCTCATTCTCGCCGATGAGCCAACCGGTGCATTGGATCCTATAACCAGTAGAGAGGTTCTGGAGCTATTCGAGAAGCTCCACGAGGATGAGAACGTGGCATTCCTTCTCGTCACTCACAACAGGGATGTTGCATACTTCTGTGAGAGGTCGCTGGAGCTTCGAGATGGTAGGTTCGTAGCACAACATGGAACCGATTTCGATTTGTCCGATCTTTCTGACACACGGGAACTAATTATCGATGATACAGGGACAATCACATTGCCCCCAGACCTTCTCATAAAGCTAGGTGGTCCCGGAAGGTTCGACGTTCCTGATGTAGATAGAGACGCCCTAAGGCTTGAAAGGGTCGAGGATGAGAAGATAGAGGTGTCTCCCAAGACGAGGAGAGTTCTTTCGCCAATCTGCCCTGCCTGTAATCATGACTATTCAGACTCAACTGATCAGATTTGTCCTGAATGTGGCTCTAGTAGGCCTATGGTTCAAGCCTGAGGAAGAAGGAACCTCTGTGGCTTGGCGATTCCGAGGTCCTTAGGTAGCTCAGTATTGGCTACAGGGAGCTCAACTGGAATCATCTCCTTCCCAATCAGGGCCACCCTACTCTCTCTCCTGTCAGAGAGAACCTCACGTCCGACCATCGGTGCCAGCTTCTGTGAGAATTCTAGGACCTCTTGATGGGTTGGCATATTCTCAATTGAGAGATTATTCCTGCTATTTCCTACATTGACATATCCCTTCGCCTCAATGAAATTAGGATCAGCAATATTATCCAGCCTAGCGTAGTCATCATGATGTCCCATCGATTCATGTTTGATTAGCGTGTGTCTACAAACTGTCCTAGTATCCAGACTTGGTAATA
>Ga0315315_10006784_pt1 | contig 10578 bp, 18 predicted proteins | sample M140m3416metaG_FD_203699 | JGI IMG/M metagenome (GOLD analysis project Ga0315315, IMG submission 203699) | Ammonia-oxidizing marine archaeal communities from Monterey Bay, California, United States - M1 40m 3416 | ecosystem: Environmental > Aquatic > Marine > Intertidal zone | place: USA... | reverse complement strand
ATACACGTTACACCACCAACTGGATCACCGGCACTTCCCCTATGTGTTAAAGATAATAAATATGCATTTGTTAAATCTGTTTTAGCACTAACTTCATATATTGCATAACTTGTGTTACTAGAAGTATCTACATCTGTAATTCTAATTAATTGATTTACAAATAGTTCTATTACAGGATTTATATCAACTAAATTTCTATTATATCTGCTAACTGCAATACCGGTTATATGTGCCCATCCAAAAGCCGACGGTGCACTAGAATCTACTTGATACCTAAATTCACCAGATGCTAATGTATTGTTTACATATTTACCTGCATAATTATATTGTAATCCAGCTCTAAGAGGATCTGCACCACCTGTTTGGGCAAAAAATGCCGCAATAGTTTCAATTTGATATGACTTGCTAGCATTATTATTTCCAACATCTGTTCCTACTAGTTTATCGCCACCAGTGATAGTGGTATCTAATGGAAGTTGTTGTATTCTAGACATTATGGATAATCGTTTAAAATATTGGAAATTATGGCGGAAGTACTACCATTTACAGTATATCCAGTTCCAGTAGCCATAATAGAGTACCATTGTATATAAGAAGGATTGCCGGAATTGGTTATTTCAAAATCAGCTTGATAAACATATCCTGTTCCCATAGCATTGCCACTTTGGCTACTAGGGGTTGTTGAGCCCGTGGGCCATACGTACCAATATAAATTACTATTAGTACTGGTTGTCCGTATTGACATTGGGACGTTAGTCGTTTGAATATTTGATAACGTAGCGGTAGTTGATGTACCTCCATATGCAATACCTCTTATTTGGAAACTTGTATAACCACTTAGGGCAGCCCAAGGCATATTATTAGTTCCGCTAGCTGTATATGTTACTCTAAATTTAGCTCCATTTGCCCATCTTAATTGGCCATTTACTGTAGTTGTATTATTCACAAGAGTAGTAACAGCTATTGTACCATTAGCAGAATAGTTTGTTACCGTTGGCCCAGCAGCTTGTGTTAAAGTTCTAGATGTTGGCACTCCTCCTGCTAATGTGGTATTGCCTGTAGGCGATATTGTAACACTTGGAGATCTTCCAGCAGCACCATAACTATTATTACTGCCTATTGAAATATTAAAACCTTGGCTTGCAGAACTTAATGACTGAGCTCCCAGTGAAGCAGCACCTTGTGCACCCGTTAAAGTAAATGTAGAGCCTATATCACCACCTATATTTAATACTCTAGTTTCACCTGCATTAGATACAGTTGAAGTATCTGCAAAAGCAAAAGAAGTTACAGTTGTGCTATTAGGATATATTTGCTCATGCCCTAAATACATACTTGGATCTGCATGTCCCAGTTTTGCGGTTATTGCTTCGTGTCCTAGATTAGTTGGCATATTAAGTAGCTATTATATATAATGTTTTAGGATCATACTTATCTATTTGATACCCTGTAGTATCTGTATTTGTATATGCAGAATCCATTGTTATAGTAAGTGCAGTATTTGATGGTACTGCTGCTATTGTTCCTTTAGACCTAGTTGTATTATTAGATGAACCAGTAACATAAACTACATCACCAACACTCCATCCTGTAGCTACAGAATTAAGACTTGTAAATGCAATAGAGCTTGCAGCAGAGGATGCTGATGCAGCGCCTCCTGTTCTTTTTAAAAGATCATACTGCGCTTGTGTGCCTCTCCAAAATTCTAGTAGGTTATTTTTTTTGTTTCCGGTCGAACCTAATTCAAAGGGTTGACCACCTATTATTTCTGTTAAATTTGCCATTTTTTATTTTTTATATCCATTGTAATTTTACAGCGGTAGTTTCATTTACTGATTCTTCCGGCCATTCTGGCATTTCTTTTTTTATTTGAGCTTTTACAAATTCAAATATTTCTTTTTCTTCCGGTGTTTTATCTTTTAAATAATCCATATTAAAATATTAATGTATAAGTACCAGCCGCGGTATAGCTAAGTAAATTATCACCACTTACTGTTGATAATGTGCCACCTGTATAATTTGAAGGGGCATCGCCAGACCATCTTAAATAAATACCTCCTGCATATCCTGCGCTTACTGCATTAAATCTAACCACACCGTAATTAGTAGTAGAACACGAATTAACACTATTATAAGTATATAAAGAATATTCATTATCAGCCCAGTGGCCTCTTCCCCCTGTTCCGTATCCATTAGCGGCTGTAGAACCATAACTTGACGGAGCATAATATGTCTTACCACCTCCCCCATATAATGTAGAACTGCCTGTTATTGAAGAGGCAAGACCTGGCCCACCAGATTCAGCTAAAACATAAGTACTACGGCTAGCAGCACCTCCAGCACCGCCACCACCTCCGCCTTTAAATCCACCAGCAACTGCAGTACCTTGACCACCTTGAGAAAAAGGGGCTGAAGATCCAACGCAAAGGGTTCTTGTATAGGCTCCATCATTTCCATAAACGCCTACGTTTGCTGTTGGACTTCCTGAAGTACCACCCGTTACAGAACCAGCAGAACCAGTACTATCTCCTGTAGCTCCGTTATTTCCGCCGCTAACGCTGTAAGATATACCACTTCCTGTAATAGAACTCGCACCACCAACTCCACCAATTCCAATTGCTCCGCCAGCTCCAACTACTATCGTAAGTGCTCCAGCTGTTGAGGCATTAATGGGAGTTGCTATATCTCCTGATGACGTATTAAAACTTCTTAATACACCACCACCACCTCCACCACCGGAACCACTGGCGCGTCCATCTGCGGGGCTGGCATCATTACCACCCCCACCGCCACCACCAACTATTAAAAAATCTAATGTTGAAGGAGCAGAAGAAAATATATTGCTTGATAAATTACCAAATGATCCATTTGCGGATAAGTTACCGTATGTTAATGTATTACTATTATTACCAAAACTCATTAATACGTTATATAAAGTTTGCCTGGTACTCTTTTGCCAACTGTATAATTAGTTGTATCTGAAGATGTAAAAGCAGTACCCATAGTTATTGTAACAGTTCCTGCACCTTCTGAAGCTACAGTACCTGGTTTTTCTACATTAGTTCTAGATGTATCCGATACATAAACAGTATCACCATTTGTAAAACTATTGGCTTGTATATCAGAACTTGTTATAGTAAGTGATGATGCAGAAGACGGCGCTGAAGTAGCCCCATTTGTAAATCTAAATGGTGCTGATGCACTTGTGCTAGATATGAATGTTATATTTGTAGCAGAGTTTTCATCATCTACATTTGCTGATGTAGTAGCATTTGTAATAGGGTTAGAAGCGCTAGACCCCGGATAAAATGTTTTAGCGTCTGGCATGATATTAAGTTATTATCCAACCAAATGTACTATTTACATATATACATTTAATTGGTTGATTATTAGTTATTGTTATTGATTGACTGGATCCTTCTATTGTTGTACTAGCAACAGTTATTGTAGCTGTACCTGTTCTTTTAAGCACAACTTCATGACCTGCTTGTAAACTAGTCGTAGGAAGTGTTACTGTATAAGTACCACTGCCTGATAAAGCATTAACTGAGTTAATCGCTAAAGTAGCAGTCCCTGTTATTACAGCACCGGATGCATTTGTAATTCCTAAAAGTCCAGCACTTGGTAAATCTATTGTTAGTCCCATTAGCTTATTCCGTTTACGATCCAACCATTAGTAGCATCTGAATAAAACAGTTCAAAAGAAGCTGTTGATTCATCAAGTACAAGTGATGTAGATCTCATTATTTTTTCTGACCCATTTGGGTTTACTGTCCATACATAAGATGAAGCTGCATATCCACCAGTTGAATTAAGTGATGACATGTTTGTAAATCTTATGCTACTCCCCGCGGCACCTACTGGTAAACTTACTGTTCTATCAGCAGATATTGCATCTAATATATAATGCTTAAAGTTTTCTACAGTTGTGTTTGTAGTTATAGCACCACCGTAAGCATATCCTTGTTTGAGTATAACTTGTCCATTAGCAGGTGCTGTGATTTGTAAATTATCAAAATTTATAGAAGCTACAGCCACATCGTTATTACCACCAAAATCATATGTTGCACCATTTGCAGATGCTAATATGTTAAGGGCTGAATGTGATACAGCTTTAGTAGCTGTGTCATATTGTAAAAAATTATTTTTTGAAGCATTAGGTATAGTACTTAATTTAAATGTTTCAGAATCTACATTAAATGTACTTGTATGAAGATTCATAGTACCATAACCTTGTCTACCAAAAGTAAGAGTAAATGTAGTAGTATCATAAGCAACTACTAAATATATATTTACTGACTGATCAAGTATTTGGCCTCCTGCTGAGGGAAATGCCGTTGAATACGTGCTTTCTACAAAATATAACTTTTGTCCTGATGGTATATTAGAATGTATACTTGCAAAATTTGTTCTGTTAGCACTTACTATTGTTGTAGAAGTTGCACCTGTAGAAATTGCTTGTGCACCTGTAAGTGTGGCCGGTGAAGTTACAGCCTGGAATAATGCTCCAGCTGCGTTTTGAGTTCCATAAAATAATCTACCCATTGATATATTACCCGTAGGCCCTGCTAGTGTTTCAGTAAGACCTGGTATTGCTTCCGCAACACCTGATGATAATTCTGGTAAACTATAATAGTTACCGTCTATTTTTATAGCAGTTAAATTACCTTGATTTGATAAACTACCGACTGATACATTACCAGATACTTGTTGTTGTGCTAAAGCATTACCAGAAGAATCTTGTAATTGTACACCTGTTGAAGAAAGTACAGATCTTGTACCATCTGTATTTATAGCGGTAAATGAGTTTTGTCCCATTATTGTTCTACCGTTATTAGCAGTTGTATCTGTATCTTTTATAATGTCTTGCGTAAATCGAGTATCATTTGATATTATATTATCACCGTTACCGCCTATATTTAAATTAGTACCGTCTGTAGTTAAAGTAACATTTGGATCTGTATCACCAAATTCAATACTTCCTTCAGTATCTTTAATTTTTATAGGCCCATGTACTGTAAGTGATTGAGGATCTGTATCAGGAGAATCTGTACCTATTACAACATCTCCTTCAAGTGTTAAATTACGCGTTATTTTTAAACTACCAACTATTTGAGTTTCAACTTGTTGCGCTCCCGTTAAAAATGTAAATGATGTAAATGCTACTTGGCCACCTGTATATGTTTCACCAGAACCAAGTGTTACATTAAAACACCATTCAGTATATTTATTACTGCCAGACGTTACATACTTGCTGTCATTTGCCGCTGGGCTATCACTTGTAAGTGTACCTGGATTAAATGATGTTACAGTTCCTGTATAAGTAACACCTCCTAGTACTCCTGTAAATGTTGCTGAGTTATCTGCAAATGCTTGAAAATCAAAATCAATACCAAAAGCACCATCATTATAATCACGTATAATTAAAAAAACTTGGCCTGTGCCAAGTGTGTTTAAATATATCTCAGCACCCGTATTTACGGTGCTACTTTTTAAAACGACATTAGTTAATACAGATCCTGCAAGTGTTCTAACCTGTGCTTTTTCAAATGCCGTACCTTCTCTATTTACAGAGAGTGCAAAACCTAAAGGCACTACATCAGGTATAGCAGCCGTTGTTTGGGCACTATTTATGTAGGCTTTTAAGCTGTCTATAGTATAATTTTTAGTTGCTAATGCAGAACTTGAACTTGCATCAGTACCTAAAAGTTTATCAGATCCCTCAATAGCGGAATCGATTGTATATGAACCAATTCTTGCCATTATTTATTTTTTAATAAAGTTCCTTTAGCAGCGTCTTTTGTTCTTTTAGTTATAGGCTGCATTGCTTTTTTTTCATCACCGGGCATAGTATCTATACTTAATCCTGGTAAAACGTCATAAAGATGTATTTTTTTCTTTTTCATTTTATTTATTTTATCCGTTAGTTATAAGTGCAGCAACTACAGCGTTAACTTTAATAACGTCACTAGTAGCCCATTTGTATTCTTGCTGTAATCCTTCAGGAGCTTTTAACATGATTATAGGATAATCTGCGCCCGATTTAGTTATTGTCATAACCGCAGTAACGCTATTAGGTCTCACTTTTACATCGTATACTAATTTAGCGACATCAGTTTCATATGTGCCGTCAGCTTTTTTAGTAGGCCCATTAGACATAAAGTCTCTTAAAACAACACCTGTTATTATATCACCATTGCCTGGGTTAGATGCAGTATAAGTTACTTCTCCTGTTGTAGAACTTACTGTTGGTGTAACTGTTAATATTGCCATTTGTTTTTATTTTTGTTTGTTAAATTTTTTAATAGCTTGGCTATATACTTTATCTATATAGCTTTTTCTTTTTAATATCGTATTTCTTTTTGATGATTCCGGTATTGATTCTTCACCTATTAACATTTTATATATTCTGTTAATAAGCATTTTACCTTTATAACTTACTTTATATTTATTGTGGTCGCCTAATCTTCCTACTCCAGTATGAACTTTATTAATCCATTCATCTTTTTGTAATCTATAAAATCTTGTTTTATCCCACGAATAATATATAGTACCGTTTTTAAAATCTTCTATTGTAAAGTATTTTATAGGATCTAAATAAAACAATAATTCTAAATCCGAAATAGAAAGAGCATTATTTTTACATGCCCACCTGGAAACTAATCTGTAGTTTTTTAAAAAATCTACTTTAATTTCGCCTCTTTCTATAAAATCAGAGCGGTCCATTACAATACAGCTATTACATCTTTTATTGTAATTACTTTATAAGTAACGTCTTGGTACTGAATGTCATGTCCTGCTACGCGATCAAATATTATTTGTGCGTTTTCTTTTATAATATCGGGGCCAGATGAAATAACAATAGCTTTTCTATATCTTGTGTCATCTCTATGCTTTTCGGCAAGTTCAAGACCTCCATCTGTTTTTACAATATTTTCTAATATTTCTTCTACTATTATATAACTTCCAATTGCTTTCATTCTTCTCTTACATTTGAAATTACACAATCAGTTGATAATATAGTAGTTGCAACAGATATTGCATTTTGAAGAGCTGTTTTAGTTACAAGAAGTGGATCTATAATACCTATTTCTAAAAACTTTTTTCTACAGCCACAAGTAACATCTATGCCTTCACCCCAACTATGCAATGTAGTTTTAGGGTCTAAGCCTGCATTTGTGAGTATTTTGGTAAATGGAGCAGCAAGTGCATTTTTTAATATGTCTATGCCTTTTAATTCGCCTGCATTTAATTTCATTTCCCAATCTATAACAGCAGCGTGTGCTAAAGCAGTACCGCCACCTGGCAGTATACCTTCTTTTTTAGCAGCTCTTACAGCATGGATTGCATCATCTACTCTGTCTTGCTTTTCTTTAAGTTCAACTTCTGTAGCAGCACCAACCATAATAACAGAAACACCACCACTTAAAAGGGCTATTCTATCTGTTAAATGCTTAGTCATTACAGAATGATCTTCTTTAGCAAGAGCAGTTTTTAAATACTCGATACGTTCTTGTACTTCTTTACTTTTTTCTGAAACTACAAGTACTGTACCTTCTTTATCTGAAACGGCTTTATCTACCGAACCTAACATGTCAGGGGTGATTGCATCAATAGAATCACCCAGGCTCTCATCAAATACCTTAGCCCCGACAAGCAATGCTAGATCCTCCAGTACGTCTTTTCTTTTAAGTCCAAAACTAGGAGGGTCGATCACATTGACCTTAATATTGCCCTTTACTTTATTCATAGCAAGTGCCGTAAGCGGCTGTGTTTCTAAAGGTGCAATAAGGAGTATTGCTCTATTGGACTTAATAGCAAACTCCAGTATGTCTTGAATTTTTCTGACATTAGGAATATCAGAAGCACTCATGAAGATGAGAGGATTTTCTAATTCACAAAGCTCTTTTTCTTTATTAGTATAAAAGTGTGGAGCTTTACAGGTACTTCCAATCTTAGTACCGTTTACATTTTCTATGTATGTATCGTTATTAGGGGATGTTTCCATCGTAACAATACCGTTATCGCCAGCACTTTCAAAAGCACCAGCAATCATGCCACCTAGTTCAATGTCATTATTTGCTGAAATAATTGAAACGTCGTGTAGCATTTTAGCATCTACAGGTACTGCTTTACTAGTTATGTGTTTTATAACTTCTTTAGCAAACTTATTAATACCTGATTTAATATCTCTAAAAGAAAAATCATCTCCTTTCAGTTTATAATAAGAATCTATAATAGCTTTTGTAAGCACTATAGATGTTGTTGTGCCGTCTCCGGCTACTGAAGCGGTTTTTTGCGCCGCTTGCTTCATCATAGAGACCGCAAGATTTTCAAGAGGATCTTGAAGGAGTATACTATTGGCAACAGTAACTCCATCTTTTGTAATATGTGGGTCTCCGTAATCATTTTCTATGATAACAGTTTTACCACTGGCACCGAGTGTTGATCCAACAGCATCAGCTATTTTATTTATACCGCTAAATAATTTATCTTTTGCACTCTTATCAAAGTGCATTTTCTTTACTAGCTTTGTTTTACCGAATTGTGACATTTAATTTGATTTAATTTAATTTTTTATTTTAGCAATTCCATTTACGCCTTGCTGCTCTACCTCTTTCCGAAGTCCAGCTTTTAGAACGTGCACAAAAAGATTTTCTTCTCTTTGCAGCTTTGCTGCCTTTTTTTAATTTTGATGGAGGTGTGGTAACTGCAGTTTTAAGTTTACTGCCCGGGTTGTCTCTTCTATATTTGGCAACCCCTTTAGCGGTCATACCGCCGCCGGCTTTTTTACCAGTTCCTCCTTTTTTATTTACTTTAGCATAATAGCCTAAAGATTTTTTCTTTGAGGGAGCAGGTGGTTTTTTTCTTTTTTTTTGTAATGGCATATTATTCTTTTTTAGTTCCTTTCCCGTCATTGCCACGGTTAGCTTTTATAGATTTAAACTTACCGTCTTTATGATCATAGTCTTTACCTTTTAAATTACGCCCAGCTTTTTTAGCAGCTCTTCTTCTTTTTTGGCTGTCTGCTCGCTTTTTCTTCCTATCAGGAGAATTCGCATAAGCGAGATCTCTTTTAGCTTTAGCTGCTCTTGCTTTAAACGATAATTTAGTCATCTAGTCCTTTAATTCTTTTTTTTGCATATTGTATGTCATCAAAATCCATGGCCGCTTTAAGGATTATTTTATCCATAACATCATCTTGATTTTTTAACATTTCTCTTTGCAAATCAATAACCATTTTTTCTAAATCGTCTTTAGCTTTATTTAAATGGTCTATTGTTAATTGTTTCTTTTCAATATCGCCTTTGAGTGCATTTATATCGTCTGGCTTGGTTCCAGTGATGCTCGATATTATTACAGGTATTGATGCCGCGATGGTTCCTATAAGCATCATAACTACTTCTTTATTTGCATCCAATACTGGGTACTGTAATAAAGTAATTATTATTCCTATTACAAATAGAAACACAAATAATGATCCGGCATAAGATCTTAATTCTTTAGCCACGCCGTTTTTTGGAAGTAACATTTTTTTTAGCTTTAGTAGTTTTTCTTCTTATCTGAGAAGTCTTTCTTCCCATTCCTACTCTTTTTTTCTCAGCTACTGCTTTTCGTTTTTCAGAGGAGGACATCTCACCCCAAGTTTTTACTGTTTTACCAGACACTCTTTTTGAGGGCCTGCATTTTTTAGTATTCTTATTTTTACGTGAACCGCAAACATTACCTTTTTCGTCGGTCCACTTTTCTTTAAACCAACGTTTAAGTGCTAATCCTTTTTTAGTTTTTCTTACTGCCACGCTTATGTACTGTTTGAATAGCAAAAGAAGCATATAAAGAAGCCCCGGGGTGTTTTACAAATTTACCCGTATGCTTCATTAATTTATACCCCGCTCCCTTTTTCATCCAATGGTACCCTGCCGGTGCTTTTACTTTTTTCATATTATGATTTAATCGGCATTTCTTTTCCGTCTACAGTCATAGTTTTTGCATCAGGATTGTTTTCTAAAGTTTTTGCTTTTATAAACCCTAAATTTGGTAACGCAGTATCTTCATGGCCGTCGTTCATAGGAGAATGGCCATCATTTAAACCACTTGACATTTTAGGAGTACCGCATGCATGAACATGTGATTTCATACCCGGACCGCCTAAATTAGCAGGACCGATGCCTGAAGAATGTTTTTCTAGTGGTGTTGTTTCCATACCTTTATTTAAGCCTTTCTCCATACCGTAATTCATTCCTTTTTCCATACCATAATTTAAACCTGGTGTGATATCAAGCTTGTACATTGGATCTTTCATAATTATTTGTTTTTACGTTTTCTTTTATTTCATTTTACCACCGCGTTTACGGCACTTAGCAATATATCCCGATGCATATGCAGAGGGGAATACGTCATACTTAGCCTTTGCTTTGTGGTAGCATGCATCTTTTTTACTTTTTGTTGGCTTGCTCCTCTTTGTTAAAGGTGAATGTTTAGTTAGGAAGCTTTTGCCCATCTTTTTTGTATTTTTTTATTTCGTTATATAAGTGCTGTGCCAGGGTAACCTCAACTGGGTTTGTGTTGCACACGTCC
>Ga0315315_10006780_pt1 | contig 10581 bp, 10 predicted proteins | sample M140m3416metaG_FD_203699 | JGI IMG/M metagenome (GOLD analysis project Ga0315315, IMG submission 203699) | Ammonia-oxidizing marine archaeal communities from Monterey Bay, California, United States - M1 40m 3416 | ecosystem: Environmental > Aquatic > Marine > Intertidal zone | place: USA... | reverse complement strand
AAACACCTGCTCCTAATCCGTAAAGAGTATCATTAGCTATCTCTAATGCTTCTTTCTCATCTTTAAACTTAGTAACTGATACTACAGGTCCAAAGATTTCCTCTTGGAATATTCGCATGTCGTTTTTACCTTCAAAGATAGTTGGTTGGATATAGTTTCCTTTTTCTAATCCGCTATTAATTTTAGCTGCACTACCACCACATAGAACTTTGGCGCCTTCTTTCTTACCTAAATCTAAGTAAGATTTAATTTTTTCCATTTGTTCTAGTGAAGCTTGAGCTCCAATCATAGTTTCCATTTTCAAAGGATTGTCTTGTTTAACGGCTTTTGTTCTTGCAACAGCTCTCTCCATGAATTTATCATATATAGACTCTTGGATTAAAGCTCTGCTTGGACAAGTACAAACTTCTCCTTGGTTAAGAGTAAACATAGCAAAACCCTCTAAACATTTGTCAAAGAAGTCGTCATCTTTTGCCAAAACATCTTCAAAGAAAATGTTTGGTGATTTGCCACCTAATTCTAAAGTGATTGGAATTAAGTTTTGAGATGCGTACTGCATTATCAAACGTCCAGTAGTAGTTTCACCAGTAAAAGCTATCTTCTTAATTCTTTTAGAAGATGCAAGTGGTTTACCTGCTTCAAGACCATATCCGCTTACAACGTTAACAACACCTGCTGGTAATAGATCTCCAATTAATTCCATTAACAACATGATTGATGCTGGCGTTTGTTCAGCTGGTTTTAATACAACACAGTTTCCTGCTGCCAAAGCTGGTGCAAGTTTCCATGTTGCCATTAATAATGGGAAGTTCCATGGTATGATTTGTCCAACCACACCTAATGGCTCAGGTATGTGGTAAGAATATTCACTGTTGCTTATTTCAGCAACTGAACCTTCCTCTGCTCTTATTACTCCTGCAAAATATCTCCAATGATCAACTACCAAAGGTAAATCTGCAGCCATACATTCTCTTATTGGCTTACCATTGTCTAAACATTCTGCTGTTGCTAAAAGATTTAGATTTTTCTCTATAACATCAGCTATTTTTAAGAGTATATTTGATCTCTCTCCGATTGATGTTATTCCCCATGCAGGAAATGCTGCGTGAGCTGCGTCTAGAGCAAAATCAACGTCTTTTTCGTTCGATCGTGGCACCTTACAGATAACTTCATTAGTGATAGGAGAAGTATTATCAAAATACTTTCCAGATTTAGGTTCTACAAATTTTCCGTTTATGTAGTTTCCATATTTAGCTTTAAATGGAAATTTAACCTTCAAATGAGAGGTATCTAAAGATGAAGACACTTTCGAACTTGTTGCTTGCTGTGTACTCATTTTTCCCCCTTTTGTTCTAATTGTTAATTAGAACCAATCTGAACTAAATTGTCTATAATTAATTAAGTCGCTTTTCACGCGAACTACTAAATGTGGGTTTATTCAATTGTTGGTTGCTTTGGGAAACGGGAAGCATTTAGGCTTCCCGTTTTAAATGATGGCTGAGGAATTATTCTTCCTCTTTTTTATCGCTAATTTTTTCGTTTGGAGAAGGATTTCCTTCTAACTCTTTACTGATCGCAGAAGCTTGATCTCTAATAATTTTTTCAATTTCTGCGGCTACATTTGGATTTTTTTGGAGATGAATTTTTGCATTTTCTCTGCCTTGTCCAATTTTTTCACCTTTGTACGCGTACCAAGCACCTGATTTTTCTACTACTCCGGCTTTAGCACCAAGATCAATTAATTCTCCTAATTTACTAATCCCTTTTCCATACATTAAGTCGAATTCAACTACTTTAAATGGTGGAGCAACTTTATTCTTTATTACTTTAACTCTTGTAGAGTTACCAATAATTTGATCTTTTTCTTTAATTGCTCCTATTCTTCTAATATCCATTCTTACAGATGAATAAAATTTAAGCGCGTTTCCTCCAGATGTTGTTTCTGGGTTCCCGAACATAACTCCAATTTTCATCCTGATCTGATTAATAAAGATGACCATAGTGTTTGATTTTGACACTGATCCAGTAATTTTTCGTAATGCTTGACTCATAAGTCTTGATTGTAAGCCTACGTGATGATCACCCATTTCACCCTCTAATTCAGCTTTTGGGGTTAGTGCAGCTACTGAGTCTACAACTAAGACGGAAACTGATCCTGATTTGATTAAAGTATCAGTTATTTCTAGAGCTTGTTCACCAGTATCTGGTTGAGAAATTAAAAGTTCCTCTGTTTTTACACCTAGTTTTTTAGCGTAAACAGGGTCCATAGCGTGCTCTGCATCAACAAAAGCGCAAATACCGCCTGCTTTTTGAGCCTCTGCTACCACTTGTAAAGCTAAAGTTGTTTTACCAGAAGACTCTGGGCCATAAATTTCAATAATTCTTCCTTTTGGTAAACCTCCTATTCCTAATGCTAAATCTAGGCTTAATGAACCAGTTGAAATAGCTTCTATGTCTAAAGCTTGTTGTTGACCAAGTCTCATTACAGATCCTTTACCAAAATTTTGATCTATCTGGCTTATAGCAGCCTCTAAGGATTTGCTTTTTTCTTTCAATTCTTTCTGCTTTTTATCGTCTGTTTTTACGATTTTTAAGTTATTTTTAGTCATTTTATGTCCTTTTTTTTATTGTTCGAATCGTTAATATAAATGTACACATTTTGTTCTTTTTATCAAGAGATTAAAAATTAACTTAAAAACAGCTATTTAATTGATTTAATGGATAATGACCCAAGCTCTTTTGCTAGTTCAAATTGAGAAACAATAAAGTCTCTCTCAGATCTCGCAAAATCTATTCTAGCATCCAAAAGTAGGCTTCTAGATTGAATAAGTTCTAGAGTGGTTCTTGTATTTCCAGAGTCATATTCTAAGGTAATACCTTCATTAGCTATTTCAGCAGCTTTCAATTGAGCCTTGGTTGCTTCTAATACGCTTTTAGAAGATTGATATTTTGACCAAGCATTTGAGATAACGGTGTTTATTCTATTTTTTGTGTCTTGTAATATGAATTGGTATCTTTCCTTTTTATAAGATGATTTCTTAATTGACGAGATGTTTTCTCCTCCTTTAATAATAGGCCAGGTAATAGTAGCTTTGACTGTTTCTTGATCGGTGTCATCTATAGTGGAACTAAAATCACTATTTTCTGATTTAGAGTAATTAAGTGATGCAGATGGAGATAGTCTTGCCCGTTCTATATTTAGTTCTTTAACAGCTATTTCATAATCAAGTTGGGAAACTAAAAGGTCCATATTATTTAAGTCAGCTAATTTTAGAGATTCGTTAAGAGATTTTGGTAACGTTAATAAAACTTTTTCATTAAGGTTTTTTGTATTAGGTGACTTTTCTCTGGTTACTCTCTCAAAATTAGTCTGCGAGGATGATAACTCAGTTTTGGCTTTAATTAGATTAGCTTTTGCTCCAGCTAAGGAAGATTCTGACTGGGCTAAGTCTGTTAGAGTAATCTCCCCTTTTTGAAGTCTAGCACTATCTGAGTCTACTTGTCTTTCAAATAAGATGACGTTAAGTGAATTAAATTCTTTATTTTTAGATTTAAAGATTAAATCAAAGTAAGCTACTGAAGTATCTAAAATAGTTTGTTGTTCAACTTTGTTAAGTAATAAATTTGCTTTTTTAACTTCGAGTTCAGATTTTTTAAATGTGTTTAATCCTTTGAAACCAGAAAAAATTTTTTGTTCTACAGAAATTTTTGTACTCTCAGAGTCTGAGTTGGTGTCGGCTAGACTAGATCCATTTTGATTTGTTCGATTTGTTGAAGTAATGCTTGTTTGATTTCCAGAAAGTGTGATGCTAGGCAAAAATTCACTTCTAGAAATATTCTTATTTTGTTTAGCGGACTCATAACTTTTTCTCTCAGCATTTAATTGTAAATTATTAGATAAGGCTTTTTCAACAAAAAACTTTAAATTATCTTGTGCTTGAAGATTGCTAAAGAGAAAAAATAAATAAATTATAAATATGAATTTTGTCATTTAATTGAATTTAATTGATTTAAGTTTATGTTTTTCATCAATGCTTATTACCGTGTCTGCTTTATTAGATAGAGTTTTTAACATATGTTTAGTAAGTCTTTCATAATACATAATAAAATTTTCTATTTGCTTATCGGTCATTGTTTTTTTTCCTTTGCTAGTAATCCTTAATTTCTTTTCTTGTAGCAATCTCCATTTTAAAACATATTTAAAACTTGGTACTTTTAAAAAAATTAATTTGTCGATTAAATTGAAAATTTTTCTATAATTTTTTTTTAGTTCTAAATTAACTTTTTTCCTCCAAATTTTTTTATAATCTTTTTGTTTTTCTAATTTATTTATGGGGTATTTTAAATCTTTATTTTTTTGGGCTGGTACGCCTACACACCATCCCTCAAAAATTACAATATCTGGTTTTTTTTTAATTTTTAACCATTTTCTCCTTGATACTCTATCATCAATAGATTTATCAAATTTTGGAATATTAATCTTTTTAAACTTATTATTTTTCAAATCTTTAATACATTTAAACAACATTTTAGTATCATGAGTACCTGGCACCCCTCTTATAAGGAATAAAGAACTTATTTTTTTTGACATTATTTGTCTTTCACGCAAAGTTTTATAAAAATCATCAATCGAAAATATTACTGTCTCCAGTTTATATGCTTCTTTCAAAATTATCTTTAAAATATTTGAAATCGTTGACTTTCCAGTTCCTTGGCCTCCAGTTAAACCTATGACTTTTGTTTTTTTTTTTCTAAAGTGACTCTCCTTAATCACTTTACTTATAGGCAAATAAAAATTATTTAATTGACCTAGCTTATCTCTAAATGGTTCAGACATAACCTCTTGTGATCTAAGGAATTTCAAATATTTTTTTTTTACTTTTTGATAATTAAAATTTTTATCTTCCATTTTTTATTTCTTGTCTAATGGATGATTACGTCCGTCATTAACTGTTACGTTTTTGAAATCTAAAGTTTCGATTTCATCAATGCAGCCTAAATTAATTCCAGTCATTGCTGGATTTGATCTGGGATTATGATGAGTATAAATACCACATATTGAGCAAAAATAATGTTTCGCAACTTTTGTATGAAATTGGTAAAGACTTAATTTATCTGCTCCTTTTAATATTTTAAAATCCTCATTTTTAACCAAAGACATCACTGCTCCTTTTCTCTTACAAAGTGAGCAATTACAGCGTATAATTTTTTTTAAATCATCCTGTAAATTTATTTCTGCTTCTACAGCGCCACAATGACATTTTAATAGTTTCATATAAATTTTTTTTAAATAATTTTACAATACGTACCTTTAGTCTTATCCACAATACATCAAAATCTCATATAAATGTTCACGTTTTGATTCCTTTTTGATTCTATTAGAGACTCTTATTACAACTTTTTAGTGTGTAATCTTTTTAACATCATCGAGATTGTTATGACTATTTAGCAAATCATTTTCTTGCTCTCTTTGGGAAACAATAAAAATTATAAGATTAAAAGCCACAATTGAAACTTGAAAAAATATCGTAAAATTTCCCAGATATGAATTTAAATATGCTAATGCGATTAGCATTACAGTTGATCTTAAAAACACATTAAATTTAAAAACGGCAATAATAGAAAGTGAGTGAATTATAAGTTTAAAAAGAGACATTTGAGATGGACCAAAATATCTTGATCCTCTGATTGAATTTATTTCATTCAGAGGCTTTAAGTTTTTTTTAACACTGCCTGAAAAGCTGCTCCACAAACTTGCTTTTGAATGAAGTTTTTCTACGTCTTTTCTTGTGAGTATACTATAATTTCCAAAGTTAATATTTTGTCCAGTAAATATAAAAGTAATAATTTTATGCAGTTGATACAGAGATTGAAAAAGAAGACCTTCAGATCTTTTGACTCTTTTTGCTACAACCGATGAATTTGGATTTTCTTTTATTTTTTCGATTAAACTTTTTATTTCCTCTGGTCTATCTTCTCCATCACCATCCATTAAGATTAAATTATCAAATTCTTTATTTTGAAAAACATACCTTATACCAAATGCATTACATCTTGCATGACCTCTATTTTCTATCATATTTAAAAGTTCTACTGACTTAAAATTACTTGGTTTATCTAATTTTGTTAATTTTGATGTTGAGGCATCATTAACAATTAAACACTCAAAATTAAAATCACTAAAAGATTTAATTTTTTCATTTACCTCAATAAGTAGTTTGCTTAATGAATCCCAGTCATTGTATACAGGAATTAAAATAATTATTTTTTTCATCTTTTCCCTATCATGCAATAGCCAACCGGGTTAATAGCGCCAAATACACCAGGACATATTTTTTTAAGAATTTTTGGGTTTCCGACATAAATCACACCTTGATCGTCTGTTATATTTGAAGTTTTATTTTGCAGATCATTTATCCAAATCGGCCTTGAATATAAGTGGTAAGATAGATTGCCTGCTGACCATTCATCACCAACAACAATTTTTATTTCATTAACAAAATTATCATCCCATTTACTCTGAACAAGTCTTGAAATTTCTTTACCTGGATAGTCAGTTCTTTTTGTCTTATCTGCAAGAGAAACTAATAAATAAAGTGAAGGTGACAAAATAAAAAAAAATAAGAAAGTATAATAAAATCTCTTCATTTTTTTTAAATCAATAAAATTTTTAAATATTGATAAAAATAAAGTTCCAAAAAATAAATAAAAAGGTGTCATCCACATAGTTCTTATTTTTGCACCCGATAGTAATGAGGTTGCTAACATTAATAGAATTGGAATTAAGTTGATAGAAATTAAAAAAATAATTTTTTTATCTTTTATATTTATCTTAAATTTAAATTTTTTCAAAATTATAAAAATCATCAAAAAAAATGGAATTAATATAATTATTTGCTTTAACAAAAATTCTATTGGATTTTTAAAATGATTGATTATATTAAATTCTGATAGACCAGATCTATTTAAACCATAAAAAATTGTTACAAAGTTATTTTCAAATAACCAAATAAAATGTGGTAAAATCAAAATTAGTGAGGTTAAGATTGATAAAAAATAGCCTTTTAATGATTTTTGGTATTTTTTAAAATTTAAAATAAAAAAAATAAATAATGATATAAGAATATAAATAAATAAGTACTTTGATAGAAAACCTAATGCAGAAAAAATACCAAACAATATCCAATCTATATTTTTATTTAAATTCAAGCTTTTCCAAAAAAAATATACTGATAAAGCCCAAAAAGGAAGTTGGCTCACATTTACATTAAATTCTGGGGTTGTAAAATTGTAGAAATAAATTCCAGCTAGTAACAAAATTGATAAAAAAGAATAAGTTTTGTCCTCTAATATTTCATTAGAAAATTTCCATACAAAGAAAAAAGATACCAAAACAAAAATTTGGCTTAAAAGATAATAAGCCCAATCGTTATTACCAAATATCTTAAAAAAAAATTCTACTGCAAATGCACTAAATGGTGGGTGTTTACTAAAACCCCAATCTAAATTACTACCCCAAGCTAAAGCTTCAATTGTGTCTAAAGGTAAATTTGTGTTCGATAATGAGGGTATTATTGTCCACAACAATAGGTGTGAAAAAAGAAAAAAATAGAATGCTTTATTAATATTTTTTTTTAGTATCATTTTAATATGAAATTATTACAATTTATAAGCTATTGACACGACTAAAATCAAACATATACTCCCCAAATTCAAAAAATGGTAAAAAAAACCACTACTAAGAAAAAATATATTCCGAGCTCAAAGGAAAAATATATGTGCGCTAAGCATAAAAAATTTTTTACAGAAGAGCTATTAAATTGGAAAAGAGAAATAATTAAAGCAAATAATTTAGGAAATATATTAAATAATTCGGATGACAATGTGTCTTCTGCTGATATAGTTGATCAAGCATCTTCTTACACCGATAAGACTGTTGAAATGAAAGCTTTGAATAGAAGCAGAAAATTAATTTCTAAAATAAACTCAGCTTTACAAAGAATAAAAGAGGGTACGTACGGTTATTGTGAAGAAACTGGAGAGCCTATTGGCATCAAAAGACTAATGGCTAGACCAGTTGCTACTCTCTCAATTGAGGCACAAGAAAAACATGAAAGAGACGAAAAAATATTTGTTGATGATTAAACTTTAGGAACTTGATCTCCTTTATTTAGAAGATCGTAACCTCTCTGGACAGCTTCTCTCTTTGAGATTTCCTTATACCACCTTGTCAATCCTTTAAATTTTTTTAACCCTATATCATGCCAATCATGACGCGCAATCCAAGGGAATGTTGCTATATCGGCTATAGTATAATCTTCTCCTGCTAAAAATTTTGACTGTAATAACCTCTCATCAAGCTCCCTGTAAATTCTCTCTGAAATTTTAAAATATCTATTTTCACCAAATTCACTTTTTCCGGGATTGTAATGATGAAATTGATGGTGTTGACCTAACATAGGCCCTACATAAGCCATTTGGCCCATTAACCATTGATTGATTGTTGTTCTTTGTTTTTTATCATAAAACTTTCCACTTTTTTCTCCTAGATAAATTAATATTGCTCCAGATTCAAACAAACTTGTTTTTTCATCATGATCAATAATTACTGGAATTTTACTAAAAGGGCTTAATTTTTTGAAATCTGTTTTGAACTGTTCATCTTTAAAGATATTTATCTTTGTGACTTTATAATCAAATTTAATTTCTTCAAGCATTATAGATATTTTCTTACCATTAGGAGTATCAGCGGTAAGAAGCTCTATCATTTTTTTCCAAGTCTATCTTGAATAGTTTTAGATGATGTAGTGAATTCGAATTTGTATTTTTCATTGGGTCTCGCTCTCTTAAAACACTCAACAGAAGCAAGAGCTACTTCGTGAAATCCTGAAAGAATTAATTTTAACTTACCTGGATAGCTACAAATATCACCAGCCGCAAAAATTCCTTTTTTGTTAGTTTCAAAATTCTCTGGATTCACCTCAATAGTTTTTTTATCCATATTCAACCCCCATTCCGCAATAGGGCCCAGTTTCATAATTAACCCAAAAAAACCAAGAATTACATCAGTAGAAATTTTTTCAGTTTTTCCATCATCATATTTAATGGTTATTGATTTTAATTCTTTATCACTTTCTAATGAATCTATTTGGCAAGGAGTCTTTATTGAAACCTTACCTTCTTTTTCTAATTTTCTTATTTCTGCTAGCGTATGTTGCGCACCTCTAAATTCATCCCTTCTATGAATTAAAGTTATATTTGAAAATTTTGAAAGTTCTAAAGCCCAATCTAAAGCTGAGTCACCTCCACCAAAAATTGAAATATTTTTATTTTTGAAATTTTCCTTATTTTTAACAGCATAAAATACAGATTTACCCTCGAACTTTTCACATTCTTTTAAAGAAATTTTTCTGGGCTCAAAAGAACCCACTCCTCCTGCAATTATTATGTTGGGTGCCATAAACTCTTCATTATTATTTGTTTTTACAATCCAATTCTCTTTTTCTTGATAAACTTCTTCTACTCTTTCATTTAAATATAATTCAGTTTTGAATGGTTTAATCTGCTCTAGCAATCTTTTAGTAAGTTCTTCACCGGTACATTCAGGCACTGCAGGAATGTCGTAAATTGGTTTATCTGGATATAATTCGATACATTGTCCTCCTGCTTTATCTAAATTGTCTACAACAATAGCTTTAAGACCTTTAATGCCTAGTTGGTGCACAGCAAAAAGACCTACTGGTCCAGCTCCAATTATAATAACATCGGTATTTTTCATTAAGATTGCTTTTCTGGTGTTGTAACCTCTAAACCATCCAATTCATCGCTTACTATTATTTGGCAACTCAATCTACTATTTTTTTTTGGTTCAAATGCCATATCAATCATATCAACTTCAGCATCTTCAGCTTTTGGAATTTTATTAAACCATTCTTCTTTGACATAAACATGGCAAGTTGCACAAGCCATTGCTCCGCCGCAATCAGCATCAATTCCTGGAATTTCGTTTTGAATAGCACCTTCCATCACGGACAGACCATTGTCTACATTAATAGATTTAGAATTACCTTGAAAATCTTTATAAGTTATTTTTGCCATAAATTAGTAGTAGGCTAAATAAATTGAAATTATTACTACCCAAAAAAAAGCATAATATAAAATGTACCCTTTAACTGTGAAGGGCAGCTTTTTAAGCTTTCGTTTTCCTTTTCCTTTGTAAGGTTTTGATAGTTCCATAAAGTAGAATATAAGTATCTAAAGAAAAAGGGCAAGTACGCAAAACGTACCTGCCCTTTTTAAATAAATTAATATCTATTATCTAGATGCTAATCTTGTATTTTGCATTGCTGCTGCCCAAATAACTAGACCAAAAGCGATCTTGTTAACAAAGTCAGCCAAATTATAAATTATGTTTAAAGCATTTGCATCTACACCACCAGTTAGGTAACCGAAAATATATCCTAAAGGATATATAGCCCAACCAATAGTTACGATTATTCTCATTGCACTGAAAGCAGTAGACATAGCTTTGTTACCAGCTTTTGCCGCCATAGTTCCAGCTTCACCTGAGAATATTTCAAA
>Ga0315315_10006779_pt1 | contig 10582 bp, 7 predicted proteins | sample M140m3416metaG_FD_203699 | JGI IMG/M metagenome (GOLD analysis project Ga0315315, IMG submission 203699) | Ammonia-oxidizing marine archaeal communities from Monterey Bay, California, United States - M1 40m 3416 | ecosystem: Environmental > Aquatic > Marine > Intertidal zone | place: USA... | reverse complement strand
AGGAGGTTGTCTTGTTAATACTTGTCTAGGACCACGGGCTCTTCCGTGAATCTTATCTTGAACTAAATGTTTAAGTCTCATATAAAATGTAGGTCCAATAAAGATTTTACTTCTAATCTTCTTACCACTCATACCACAATATAAATCTTCAAATCCATGTTCATTAAAACCATAAGATTTTAGAATATCTGTTGCTTCTTCAATATTATAATCATTAAATGGTGTAGCATCTGAAAAATGACCTCTTAATGCAGACACTTTTCCCAATACAGATTCTAAAAGTTGTCCTACAGTCATACGACTAGGAACAGCATTCGGATTCATAATAAGATCTGGCTGAATTCCATCTTTTGTAAATGGCATGTCTGCAGCTGATAAAATGATACCACAAGTTCCTTTTTGCCCATGACGTGATGCAAACTTGTCACCAATATTAGGTGTTCTTTCAGATCTAACTTGGACAGAATACATTTCATAACCATCTGAATTATAAACTCCTGTATATACTTTATCAATTGTTGCACTTACATTTGATTTATATACTTGTGATGTATCTTTGAATATTTTAGATTGGTTATCACTTCCAGGATCAATTGGACTTACTTTTCCAATAATAATATCTCCATTTTCTATTTTAGTTTCTTTTGGAACATAGCCTGACATATTTAATTTTTCATAATTTGCCTTTCTTATTCCTGAAACTTTACTTGGATCAGGTTTTGTAAATTTATCATCTTGTGATGTTGATGGATTTTTCTTAATTTCATCTGTATATTTCTTTAATACATATGATCTAAATAATCCTCTATCTAATGATGATTGATTGAAAATAAGACTATCTTCTTGATTATATCCAGAATAACAAGCAATTGCTACAATTACATTTTCTCCATTTGGTAAATCTAATGTATTAAGATATTTCATAGCTCTTGTTTGAACTAATGGATAACTTGGATTTGCTAACCTATAACCAATATCCATTCTATATCTTTCATTAGTTGCAAAAATACCTTTGCCTTGTTTTGATTGTGAGAAGTTATAAATATTACGAGGAGCTTGATTATGATCACAAAATGGAATACATGATGATGATGAACCAAGCATCATAGATGGGTGAAATTCACAATGAGTATATTTTACATATACTGTATCATTATATCTATTAATTTTATCACCACTTGGGTTAGGTTCCTTAATAGCTTCTAACATTCTTGCATGATGAGTATGTAAATCTTTAACAGTCATTGCAATCATTAAATGTTCAGATTCTTCTACATCAATATAGTCAATTACATTTGGATATTTTAATAAAAATAAATTCCATCTATTAACTCTATTTTTAATTGTTCCTGTTAAGTCAATATCTTGTAACATTTCTTTAGTTAATGCTAAAGTATTATTATCTATTCTTAATACAGGTCTAATCATACGACCACCGTCTGTATAAATTTTGATTTCTTTATTATATATATCATGAATAATTGATACATGTCTATTTATATAATTGTTAGCTCTTTTTTCTTTTGTAAATGATACAAACTCATGTGGTTTCTCTGTAAATCCTATCCAATTACCATTAATAAAAATTTTTGTTTTGATATTAAATTCATATGGATGAATATCTTTAATATCAATAATAAAGTTTTCTATTAATTCTTCTATAATGCTTGCCTGAGATTGCATATTTAATGTCACATCAGCCATTAAAGATAAATGTTTTTGTAAACCAATTTTTGCACCTTCTGGAGTTTCTACTGTATCTAAAAATCCATATTGATTACTTCTTGCATGTCTAATGCTTACAACTTTTTGAGTGCTGGAATCTACTGAAGGAGTAACAATTCTTCTAAAATATGAAATTGTTTGTAAAAATGAATATCTTTGTAATGCCTGTGATACACCCTTTCTTGCTTTTTGAATACCCCATACACCTGTAGATAAACCATTAATTAAACCAATTTCAATTGTGTTTGGTTTTATTTGATTAATTACATTGATTGGATTTTCGTCATCACCATTATATTTCTTTTCAAAGAACTTATTGATGTCATTTAACATTTTTTTATAATATTGCTTGAATAATTGAGAAATTAATGTTCCAGGCATATCAATTCTTTTATTTACATAACTATCTCTATCATCTGCCTCTTCTCTTCCTAAGTGGACATTTAATAACTTCTTTGTCATTTGACAAATATAAATTGCCTTATTCATTAAATTATTACCTAAATGTGGCAATACATCTTCATGTAATGTTTTAAAGATAAATATTTTCTTTTGTTCATTTTTTACATCTTCTCTAGTATCACTAATTTTTCTGAATCTTTTAATTTTAGAAATTAAGGCAGTAATTGCATATTCTTGTTCTTTAATTTTTAAATCATTGCCTTCCATATCTTTTACACCATTCATTACACTTTCATTTAATGCTGATCTTAAAATATTCATCATATTAATATCATCAGATGTATTTGTTATATAATCTATAATATCTTTATCTGAAACTAATCCTAAAGCTCTTAACATAATTACCAGTGGCACGTCATTAAAATGTGGTGTTTCGACAAAAATAGTTCCATCTTTTTTCATTTTAATATTTAATGTTTGAATCATATCTGTATAATCTGGTTTTTTTGAATTTACAGTCGCATATACTTGATATCCTTTATCAAAATTATTATCCTTCTTTTTGAAAACTAACATTTTACAATCAGCCATTCTTTCCATACCAATAATTACCTTTTCATTACCTTTAACAACAAAATAACATCCTGGATCAAATTCACATTCTGTATTTTTCACATCTTTTCTAAGATTAGTATTACAATATGTGCTTTTTATCATGATAGGAATTGAAGCTACTGGATGTTCTTTTTCTACATCTCCAATAATTTTAATTTCTTTTTCTCCTGTATTAATATCTGTAATTTCTTGAATTTGTTTAATTGTTGCTTCCATTCTTGCTGAATAAGTATAGTTATTTTTTCGGGCATCCTCTGGAAACATATATTCATCCTTACCTGGTATAACAGGAGGTTTAATAGAGATATCTTCAAATAAAAATCTATAAGAATAAATTTTACTTCCGACTACACTTTCATAAAATTTATTTGGATTCTCTCTTAATGTTTTTGGGATAGTTTCTTCAAGACATTGATTAAAGTGATTATATTGCATCTGATAGATAGCATGTTTTTCATTAAAATACAAGTCTTGTAAGGGTAAAATATCGTCCTGTACGAGTTCCATTTATATATATATATAGTATCTATTTAAATAATTTAATAAAATATCAATTTTATTAAATTAATGGTTATAAAATTTGTTCCTCAATATTATTAAATTTTTTTGATAAAGTTTTTAAACTTTCTTGTAAAGTATTTAATTCTTGCTGCTCTTTGAAAAGATTTTCTAACTCTTCATCTAAAATCTTATCCTGTTCTTTATCCAATATATTTTCCTTTGAATCCATATAATCGTTTCTAATAAATTTATCAATATCATCATCTGATATATTATCAATTGTCTTTTCTACTTTCCTACTTTTGGGCTTAACTATTGTAACATCATTTTTTGATTCTAAATTAGGCTTATCTAAATTATTAAATTTTTTTATTTCATCTAAAATACTTGAACTTTTAAATTTAATATTTTTATTATTTATATTATTTATATTTTGTATTTGATAAGGATCTGGCATTTTATCTATCATATTAATAAACATATTATTTAATGCTTCAGGATTTTTATTAAAAAAACCTACAAATTTAGGATTATTAACATTATTAGCATTTTTTTCCATATGCTCATTTACTACGTCATAAAATAAATCAGAAAACATAGTTAAAACTTCATCTATGAAAATGTTATAAATATTATTTACTTTTTCATAACAATAAAATAGACTTTTAAATATAATATTATCATATTCATAAGATGCTATTTTATTATAAATATTTTTTGGTATTTGAAATACTTTTACTAATGTCTTATTAGTTCCCTTAACTTCATATGATGAAATTTTTCTTTTATAAAAATGTCTTAACATTAAACCAGAAAATATACATAAAAAGAAATAATAAAAATTTAAAAAATAAATAAAAGTAACTGCAATTAAAAATTGATACAATTCCATTATTTTTTAATTAACAATATATGTTTAACCCCTTTTAAAAAATAGACTTAGAGTTAATATTTAATTTATTTTCATATTATATAATGAATTTTTTTACTGTAATACATTTAGTTGCTAAAGATAAAAATAATGAATGGAAGTTATTAATTGGTCTTGATGAATATTCTAAAGATAATAATATAATTAGAAAATGGGGAAGTTTTGGTGGGAAAAAAGAAGACAATGAAACATTTAATGAATCTTTAATTAGAGAATTTTATGAAGAAAGTATGGGTATTTTTGGGTCATTGTCTGATTATGAAATTTTAATTAAAAAAAATAAAATATCTGAAAGAAATGTTAATTATGGAAAATGGAAAGGATTAGAAGTTATTTGTAAAATTAAATATGATGACTCAATTGTAGATAAATATAATAATATTTATAATTTTTTAAAAAAAAATATTTTTGTAAAAAATAAAGATAATTCAAAACCTTTATACACTATAAAATCTAGTCCAGTTGGATTATTTGAAAAAGTTGAACTAAAATGGATTTCATTAGATAACTTTGATACAAGTAAATTAAAGTTCTCTGATCAAATTTTAAAAAATGACATAAAATATATCAAAAGTAGTTTAGTTAATTGATATTAAGTCTCGATTATTAAATAACATTAATTTAATTTCATCTTTAATTTTATTTAAAACTGTATCATTTTCTTTTTTCTCCAAATACCTATTAAATTTTTTCATAATATCAGGATATTGTCTACCATTTTCAATCCACTCTTCTAACTTTTGTTCTATAATTGACTCTTTTTCATCAATTAGATTTTGAATTGATTCTTCTCTATCATTTAACATCCATTTATATCCATTGTAAATCATTACATAATTATTTTTAAGATTAGAAATGTAAATATTATGATTCTCTGGTTTTTTAGGATTAAAATGTATTTTTTCTATTAAATGAGGAATACAAAAATTTGAATGCTTTAAACATTTTAAATAATCATTATCTGTTAAATGTGATAAGTCAGTATTACTATGTGCTAAAATTTGAATATTTTGTATATTATTTTGTGTTCCAATATTTATACCGGATTTTTTTATTAATTCATCTATTTGTCTATCTTTCTTTTCTAACTGTTGGTTTAATTTATCTACTAACTCTAACAAATATTTTTTTTCTTCATCATCTGACTGTTTATCTTTACAACGTTTCAAATGTTTTGATAAATTACTACTTGTTGAATATTCTTTATCACAAAATTTACAAATATACGTTTTTTTACTATTTTTGGATTCAAATGGATTCATTTTGGATTCTTTTTTGTGATTTTTAGTGATTTTTAAGGCTTTTAAATCCATTTTGGATTCATTTTGGATTTTTTCAGAAATTTCATATTTTATATATTCATTTTGTAAATTATTATTAGACAATATAGGTTTACATAATACTTTGCGACCTAAATGGCGTGTATATATTGTTTTAATATGTGTAAAATAACCACATCGTGGACATTTATAGTTTACCATATATTATATTTATATACATTTTTTATTTAAATATATTACGAATTTATGCAATATTTTGTATATTTATACAATTATTAATAATTAGATGATAAATAGATATAGTTAGATATACAATAATATGTATATTTAGATGTAAAATGTTAAATGTATATGGATTCAGTATATTCTTGAGGGGGGGGGGGAATAATATTTTATAAAATTCATTTTACAAAAAGTTAAAAAAATAAAAATTGATTTTTAAGTTTTTTTAACTTTTATTAATTAGTTAAATAAATATGTTAAAACAAACAATTTTGAATGATGTTAAGCCAAAATGGAGAGAAATGTGGGAAAGTATATTAGATGATAGTAATATAATAAATTTTTTAGAAAATAAATATAAAGAGTATGAAAATTCTGATAAAAGAATATTTCCAAATAGAGAAAATATTCTTGAAACATTTAAATATTTTGATTTACAAGATACAAAAGTAGTCTTTTTAGGCCAAGATCCATATATTAATTCAATACTTGAAAATGATATTGTAATTCCTCAAGCAACTGGCTTAGCATTTTCAGTTCCAATAAATTTCAAAAATCCACCTTCTTTAAGAAATATTTTTAAAGAATTAAATAATGAATTTGAAGATTATGAAATTCCAGATTCTGGTTCATTAATTAGATGGGTAAAGGAAGAAAATATATTATTATTAAATACTGCATTAACTGTAAAAAAAGGTTTAAGTAATAGTCATCAAAAAAATTGGCGTAGTATAACTGATGAAGTAATTAAATATATTTCTAAAAATAGTGACAGTGTAATATTTCTATTATTAGGAAATAATGCGAAATCTAAAATCAAATATATCGACCAAAATAAGCATAAAATAATATCAGGAGTTCATCCATCACCATTAAGTGCAAATAGAGGTTTTTTCGGAAGTAATATTTTTAAGAGAGTAAATGAAGAACTAGTAAAATTAGATAAGAGTAATATAAAATGGTAATATTATCCATATTTAAAAAAAAATATTTTGATTTATAATGAATGCTGATGAAATACAATTAAATAAAATTTTAGTTGAAGTTGAAGATATTGAAAAATTATTTAATATAATTAATGATAACATAGATTATATTAATACATGTCGTGATAAAATACATTATAACAAAGGAGTTAAAATAGATGATGTAAAATTTTATAATTCCTTAGTAAATAATTGTTATCATTATTATAAATGTAATACAAGTATAAGATTAAATAAATTATCAAAAGATTTAAAAGATCATTTTAAATCTTTGAAATCAAATGATTACACTGGTGATATTTGTTTTAATAAAGAAATTATAAAAAAAATGTTTGAGGCATATAAAATTAAGAAAATAAATGAGAAAGCGAATGCACATAATTATGCGAATGATGTTTATTGGATTAAAGATGTATTATATGATGAGTTACAAGAATGGCCTACACAATTATATAGATTACTAAAATATCATAAGTCATTATTAAAGCCATTAAAAGAAGCATCTTTAGTAGAAAGATATTTTTTTGAAAAACCAAAAAATAGAGAAAATTTATCTAAAACATGTGGAATTTTAAAATTAGATACAAATTATAACAAACCACTTTTAAAAAAACCTGTAAAAAACAAACTTTCATATTTTGGATGCTTAAAATCAAATATTCCTTTAGATGTAATTGATGAAAAAGATGAAGCTATTTATAAATTAAATAAGCAATTAACATGTAAAGATATAGAAATTAGAAGATTAAAAAAAGAATTAAAAGATTGTAAAAATAAACTAAAAATAGAACAAGAAATGAAAGATTCTGATCAAGAATCTTTAGATTTTAAATTAGAAGAATTTATTGAAGCAGTTAATGAAGAATTTATTGAAGTAGTTAATGAAGAAAATACAGAAGCAGTTAATGAAGAAAATACAGAAGCAGTTAATGAAGAAAATACAGAAGCAGTTAATGAAGAAAATACAGAAGCAGTTAATGAAGAAGAAAATGCAGAAGAAACTAATACACAAAAAAACTAATTTAGAAGAAATAAAACAATATATAATAAAATATTTAAAGTAAATTTTATTATATTTATAAATGAGTGATAATTCTGAAAGTAAGACAGATAGTAAAAAAAAAATAGAATGGAGAGAGCAAAATGAACAAATTCTTAAAGGTTGGGCTGATAAAGCTCAATGTTATCAAATGTTACATGATAGAGCACATAAAAGATATTGGTGTTTAAATGCTTGGTTTGCAATTCCAGTAATTATATTTTCAACAGTAACTGGTACTGGTAATTTTGCAGTAGAAAATATTGAACAAAAATGGAGACAGCAATTTTTATTTGTAGTAGGTGCAATTAATATCTTTTCGGCAATAATAACAACAATAGCACAATTTATTGGCGTTGCTCAAAAATCTGAAGGTCATAGATTAGCATCAATTCATTGGGATAAGTTTTCTAGAAGAATAAAAATAGAACTGTCCAAAGTAAGAACAGAAAGGGTAGATTGTAATAATTTTATGGAGACTTGTCAATTAGAATTTGATAGATTAATTGAAACATCGCCGAATATTCCTACAGATGTAACTAGATGGTTTAGAAAGTTAATAAAAGAAGGTAATAGAGAGGAAGTAGGTGGTTGTCAACTATGTGTATATGAATTTTGTTGTTTTCCATTTGGAATGGAGTGTTGTAATCAAAGTAATGGTTGTTTTTCGTGTTTTTCATGTTTTCCATGTTGTAAAAGTGAAAAGTGTGATAATAACGTTATAACAGGATTAGAAATGCCTGAAATAGTTGGTAGTATCAAACCAACTGTTATAAATACATCAAATGCTGAAAATGATAATGAATATGATATATATAATCAAAATATGTCTAATGTATAATTATTTTTATTTTAAATAAATTTAAATAAGAATAATTTAGTTTAATATAGTTGTTTCAAACATTTTTCCAGTTACTAAGTAAGGATCACAGTTTGAACTTGGTCTTCTATCTTCAAAATAACCTTTACCATCTTTAACAGTTTGGTTACCTCTTCTGATAGAAGCACCTCTATTAGCGACACCATGTGAAAATGTATCATATGATGCTGTTTCATGTTCTCCAGTCATTCTTTGTTCATTACCTGAACCATATACTTCCATATGGTCCATATGTTTATGAGAAAGTTTTTCTATAGCTTCATCAATATATTTTAATCCTGATTTTCCTTCAGTTCCTTCTCTCATATTTTTGGTGCTATAATTTGCATGGCATCCAGAGCCATTCCAATCACCCTTGACTGGTTTTGGTTCTAAATCAACAACTACACCATGTTTTTCAGCAACTCTGTTTAATAAATATCTTGCCATCCACAAGTGATCACCTTCTTCAATACCAACACATGGTCCGATTTGAAATTCCCATTGTCCGGGTGCGACTTCAGCATTAACTCCAGAAATTTTAATTCCAGCGTAAACACATGCTTCTAAATGTTCTTCGGCAACTTGTCTACCGAAAGCATTTTGAGCTCCTGCACTGCAATAATATTGTCCTTGTGCATTTGGAAAACCATTTTGTGGGAATCCTAAAGGTTTATGTGTGTTAGGATCCATTAAAAAATATTCTTGTTCTAATCCATACCATGGTTCTTCATCTAAAGCTTGGTCAAATAAAGCTTTAGCCCATTGTCTATGATTATTTTCAACAGGAGATCCATCAGGTCTATAAGTATCACATAAAACCATTTTATGATTACCACGTCTGAACGGATCATTAAACAAGGCACACGGTTTGATTATTACTTCAGAATCTTCACCGGCTGCCTGATTGGTGGAACTGCCGTCATAGTTCCATTCAGATAAATCTGAAACGGAGTTAACTTCTTTATCCATAACTTTTGTTTTGCCTCGGAGATGTTTGTTACCTCCAATCCATACGTATTCTACTAGTGTTTTCATATTAACTATAACACATTTTTTTTTTTAAAGTTGTTTAAAAATTTTATATTTAAAATTATCTTAAGTAAATTATTTAAAGATAATTAAATTGAAAATAAAATATTTAAACATATAGTATTTATTTATATTGCTTAAATGGAAATACTAAACGACATAAACAAACTCGATATAAATAGTGATGATATATGGAACTTGATTGATTCTTTAGAAATACAAGATAATAATACTGATAAAATAGAAGTAGAGACATGCAGTAATTGTAAGTCTGAGAATATATATACTGATGTAACAGATGGTATTATTGTATGTTCAGATTGTGGACTGAAAATACGCGATCTATTAGATAGAAGTCCTGATTGGAATAGTATTAATAGTTCAAATGATCATAATAGTAGATGTGGTTGTCCTACAAACTACTTTTTCCCTCAATCATCACTCGGAACAAAAGTAACTAATGGTAGATATAGTAGAATATCAATATTAGAGAAATGGAGTCAAATGCCTTATAAAGAACGAAGTAGATATGAGGTATTGAAATATATAGAAACTAAATGTAAGAAACATAATGTTAGTCAACCAATTATAGATAATGCTAAAAATTTATTTAACCAGTTATCTAAAATAACAACATTAACAAAAGATAATAAAAAGAAAAGTATTATTATTAGAGGTTTAAATAGAAAAAGTATAATAGCAGCATGTGTATATAATGGTGCTAATTTACAAGGAAAACCAAGAACACCAAAAGAAATTGCTATAATATTTGGAATTACTGAAAAACAAGTTACAAAAGGAAATAGAAAATTCAGAGATATAATGACTAAAGAAAAAATAGTTAAAAATTTAAAAGCTACACAATCATCTGAATATATTGATAGAAAAGAATATATTAAGTTATTAAAGTTAGAAAAATTTCAAATAGATATTGCAAAAAAAATAGCAAAAAACGTAAAAAGATTAGATATCGCAACAGATCATCAACCT
>Ga0315315_10006776_pt1 | contig 10583 bp, 3 predicted proteins | sample M140m3416metaG_FD_203699 | JGI IMG/M metagenome (GOLD analysis project Ga0315315, IMG submission 203699) | Ammonia-oxidizing marine archaeal communities from Monterey Bay, California, United States - M1 40m 3416 | ecosystem: Environmental > Aquatic > Marine > Intertidal zone | place: USA... | reverse complement strand
CCCCGGTCGTCGTCGAGTTGAGTGAGGGTCATTACATGGCCATGAACGCGACCGACGTCGACGTCGAGTCCGACGCCTTCAAAACGGACGCCGAATCCGGCGCCGAGCGCATGGGCTGGATGCGCGCGTACGCGCCGACCAGCGCCGACCACACGCCGAGGAACGGTTCGAAATTCGTCAACCAACGGGCGTAGAATCGAATCGGTCCCATGCCGCGGCATCCTCGGTCGTACGTCAGCGATTCCAACTTTTCGTGGAATCCGCTCGCGTCGCGCAGGCACCCGGGCCAGATCTCGGCGTCGCTCGTCGCCTTCGAGCCTCGCCGCGACGTCGACATCGCGCGCGTCGCGTTCGTCGTCCCGCGGCTTGTGATCGTAATCTCACGAACGACCATCCGCGGCTTCGCCTCTCGCCTCTAACGGTAGGGGTCGGTGATGCTGAAATCTGCTACATGTTTTTCAGACTTTTTTTGCTACAAGTTTCTGAACTTTCAGCCAATTTTTGCTACAACTTGTAGCAACTTTCAGACAATTTGCACGCAGAAAGTCTGAAACTTGCTACGTCTCCGGTGATGCTGAAATCTGCTACATGTTTTTCAGACTTTTTTTGCTACAAGTTTCTGAACTTTCAGCCAATTTTTGCTACAAGTTGTAGCAACTTTCAGACTTTGGTGTAGCAAGTTTCAGACTGACCCCCTCTCGCCCGAAATCGACATTCGGCGTCCGCGTCACCAATTCAACGAACTCGCCGGCATTGATCGGGCGCGACGTCACGCGTGCGCGCGAACGAAGCGAACGAAGCGAACGACGCGACCGCTCGATCGAACGGCGCGACGACGCGAACGACGCGACCGCTCGATCGAACGGCGCGACGGCGCGACGCGCGCCGGCGCGACGAATCGAATTCGCGTCGCGCGATTCGTTGAATTGCGATTGCGCATCGACGGTCGACGGTGAACCATGGCGAACGCGCTGATCGCGTTTACGCTCGCGAACGCGGCGTGTGAGCTGGTGACGCCGATACGGTACGCGCGGACGATGACGCTGTGGAGCCGAGGACGCGGGGATTGCGGAGAGACGGCGAAGATTGGAGCGGTGTGCGGGTACCTGATTCAAATCGCGGCGACGTTTACGTGGTACGAACTCGCGGTGCTGGGAATCATCCCGGGCGGCGCGAGCGACGGTACGGTGGACTTTGAATTGCGATTGATACATCAAATGTTCACGTACGTGACATTCGGAGCGGTGTTCGCTATTTGGCTGGACGACCTCGCCGTCGTCGGCGCGCCCGTTTCGTGGTGCTCGTCGCTGGCGAGATTGTACCAGTTCTTCTCGACGCGAATGATCGCGTGCATGATGATCATGGCGAGTCGAAAAACGCCAACGGCGTGGCATCCGTTCTGGACCGCGGCCGGTTACACGGCCAGCGCGGTAAAGGGCGCGGGAACGGACGTAATTCTTAAATATGCGTACTACTTTTGCCGAGCTGGGTTCAGCGTTGTGTCCATGGCGATAGCGCTGACGGGGGTATTTTACTGGAATCCAGTTCGCGCCTGGTTTATCCGCGTAGAAGATTCTCAATCGCGCGCGAGTCGCACTTCGAACCGCAAGGAGATGATGCGAACCATCTTTTGGCACTGTGCGTTTGGTCTGATTTTCAGCGCAATTTGGATCACGGCGTCGAATTCAGGAATTCCTCGCATCGATGCCATCAAGGGGGCATCTAGATCTACCATGTCTACGCATTACTTCGAGCCTTGGATTCCGGGACACCAGATCATCCACGCGAAGAATCACGGGCAAACGATGATAGCGGTTGCATACGCCACTTTTATCGCGTACTCATTGAACTATATGGACGACGGCGGTTTGTGGATCTCAAAAGTTCTCTCAATTCAACTGCCCGCCCAGATTTACAACTTTTTTGTTGTTATTTACATCATCGTCGCCCTTGGTGGTGGAACCATCTTTCATCCAACCTGGTACACGAATGGTTGGGCCCCAAGCTGGGCGACACATCGTATGCTGGATTGGCTCTTCTTCGTTGGTACTGGTCATCTGACTATTTTCGGTGTTCCACTCATCACGTACGCGCTTCTCAAGCATCTCAGTATTCCCGAATTTAAGCCGTATGCGACTGCTTCCATGGGCTTCTTTACCAAGTGCATGCGTCATGGAATGGTATCAATTTTGTTTTCTGGGCTGTGGATGATGGCCGTCAGTACGGGCGTGCCCATGCCAGATGCCAAACTCACAGCCATGTTTGGACTTCCCCCTCTACACAAACTCGACGTGCGAGAAACTATCAAGATGCATCACGTCGATATCATCGTGAGCATAATTATTATGGCGAACGGTTACGCCGTGCTGGCTCTCGACCGCGTTGTTCAGCTGGATTACAAGCTGCATCAATTCATCACTGTCGTATGGAAGCACTCGATGACCAGTCGATGGGTGTACTTTTGGTGTGCGAAAATTCTCTTGCATAGCGGCGAGCGTTTTACTACACCGAACGTTATCGCCTCGCTCTTGCGCTTCCGATCGCAAGTTAAGTCTACCAGCAGTGACAACTGGTTTTTCGTTTTGATCGCCGTCATGGAACTGTACTCTTTCACCGCGATGATGCTCTTATTTCTCTTCACACTCACCCGAATGGCTCGTGCCAGTGTGGCTTACTTGAGAAATAACGGCCAAGGTCAGGTAAACTGGACAACCGGCCTGAAGCAAGAATAGTCCGTGAGCAATGGACTTAATTAAAAACTTTCTGCGACTTACTACTCTTTACATCAACTGAAAACGGTCAAGAAGTGTTCGCACACCGGTTGCTATACAAAAGCCGTTTGTGCACTTTTGCCATAGCATTCTGGAACCTTGTGCGACTTCGAAAAGGATGCTTGATACAATACATATGAATATGCTATGACTATTAATTACGCTAATTTCGATGCTCGTGAAGACGAATGCGGCGCGCCATCGAGCGATTCATTGTCATGTAGTAGAACGCTGATGTATTCAAGCATCGCTTGCCCCGCCGTGTCATTCAGAATTTCCTCAAAGGAGAGTGATCCGCGATTCGAGATATCGATGCGCTCGAAAAGCTCTTTTATGTCTCGTGCGTCGACGCCCCACGTGAACAATTGCTCACGGAGCTCGCTCCCATCTAACGTGCCATTACCATCCTTATCCAGCACATCAAAAGCTGTCCGTAACGGCGTCTTACCGATTCGCAAACGTACCAACGAATTCACTCTACCACAGATAGCTGCAAAATTGCGTTCTTTTCCGCTTTCCTCGGATCCGCACGCGTTGGAATACGCGGCAATGATGACTATGGCAATGAGGGCACCCACGGGACCGTACACTGCTGGTATGACTAAAAACAGTGCAAGAGTTGCCCCTGTCGTGTACCGGTGCTCCTTAATACCCGGAACATTCGTGAACGCAAATATAAACATTCTGGAATACACGAACCCCTGCGCGAGAACGAGCTGGTCGATGAAATTTTCCAATACGGCGCCGCTCGAGTCTGACGAAAGCGCGCCGGCTCCAATCAGCACTCGAAACGCTTTTTCGATGTGCGCGGTGTTTATAATGTGCAATGCAGGAGTTATAATAGACGGTGTCCCAAACGATGCGTCGATTTGAAGCATCGCCGTGAGCGCGATCACCAACACGCACGCCGCGCTCGCGCGCATCGTACCCCTCGCGCCGCCGCCGACCAGCAACGCTCGCGCGCCCAACGTCAGCTCCATCGTTCCGAAGGCCACGTGCACCAACAGGCGCCTCGCTCGTCGACGATTCAGTCTAAATTTAGGATGCATGCGCTTCTTGCCCGCTCGAGCGTAGCCCAAGACGAGGAAAATCTCGAGCACGTACCCGATGACAATCACGGCAATCTTTTGCGTTCGCTGCTCGCTCGCCTCGCGCACGGTCCCACCGAACGCGTACGCACCGAGCGGGAGATCATACGTCCATGCGAACATTTACGCGTGCGTATCGAACGCGCGTCGTCGGGTCGAGACGAACGCGTCGCGGTGTTCGGTTGGCCGTTGAGCGGGTTTGGGAAGTGCTTGTTTGAACGTTGTGCTTTTGCTTAAATAGTAAAACTGGTAGCGCGACAAACGCGTTATCGCACGATAAACGCGCTATCGTTGGGAATGTATCCAAAACTACGAATAGGCCGCAGGCTCGCGGCGGGAAGTCTTGCTCGTGGTGAGTTGGTTCACCCACCGATTTTTGGAATTTTGACGCAACAGTGGCTTTACACACCAATGTTGCTCGGCACGCGTTCTGGGTGCATGTAAGGATATGCCTTTACTCCAAGCTTTGCGTTGCGGTTTTCGATCTGGCGTCCCATGGCACGCAGCTCAGAACGGAGATCTTGGAGAGCGGCGATTTCAGCCGGCGTAATCATCATGTCAGTGATGTAATGTCCGACAAAAACCTCTTCTTTTGAGAACTGTGAAAGCGTCCAGCCAGTCGCCATCGTCTGCGCCGCTTGACCGACGCTCGGCAGCGCGTCGATAACATCTTTTTCCGTCACCGGAACCTTCTTCGTCGGCGCAGGCTTGCGCATGATGAGCGGACGATTTGGACAATAAGAGTAATAGTCCCACTGGCTGAAGTTGACTGCGGCGTGAGTAAAAGAGCACGTGTACATCACTGACGTGCAGATATCAACAAGTTGATCGATTGAATCGATACTACCCGGCACACCGTGCTGACTTCTGTCCGTGCCTTGGTATCCATAGCCTTGCATCTCAAGAATCATGCTCTGTATGTATGGATCGGCGGCAACTTCCGCGTCAGACGTGTAGTGCAGCTTGAAGATGCTTTTAGCGAAACGACGAAGACAGGCCCATGCTCGCAACGAGTCGTCACGATGATGATAACCTCTCAAATCTCCCTCACTTAGCACGCCACGTTTTTTAAAGGAGGTCGGAACGTGCAAATCGTCAAGCTTAAATCTCTGGTACGCTTTGCTCATCAAGTCCATGTGACCTCCTTGGCCAACTGCTACGACGCGATCAGTAACTCCTCCCGGAGATATTAACAACGACCGCCCAAGGGTATTGATGGCAATCACGTAGATGAGATGAGGACGCAATACCCGGTACACAGGATGGTTTCTTGGAAGAGTTCTTTCGACGCAGACGGACCACGGTTCCATGAGCAAGTGCGTGCCCAATAGGTGCGATATCATCTGATGTACGTTTCCGTCAGAGCACATTAAGTGCGCTTTTGCGAGGAGCCACTCGTACTCGCCATCTTTTGGAGTCCATACCGGCGCGCTAGCACCAGACTGAAAGTGCTGGATGCAGATTGGGCGAAGTGCCGTGCTCTTGTCCGCAAAGAAGAGAGCCATGGAGTTCTCGACGCAGTAGCCTTGACCGCGCTTGATATCCTCAAGGATTTCATAGTCAACCATGAATATGTGCCCTGCTGCCAACTCGCTTTCGAGCGTTTTGCCTGGAGGTAAAACGCCTCTTACATGTTCTTCGGTGACGCGAAACTTGGCTGGAATTTGAGACACTTTGCGCACTTGATTTGGATGTGTTCCATTCATAAATTGACGACCAAACTCCTCGTCCGAACGCCAGTCTCTGATGATTGCAACAGGGGGGAGAGAAGCGTAAAGGCGATAGTAGTCATCCAGCGATTTAATTTCTTCGTCCTTGATCATTTCGGCGACGCCTTTATTTTCGAATCCCACAAAAGTATCGACAAAGAAGTCCTTGTATTTTGTTGAGCTGAATTGCTCCGTGATGGGGAGCTTTGAGTGGTCGTCATATGTGCTATGATTTGGCAAGTACGAACCATTCGACCAATCGAATTCCTTCTTCATGAACGAAAGGTACTGTTCAGTCGCATCGGCGATCAGTTGGCGACAAGCCAAGCTTGTTGTCGGCGTAATGGAGCACGGAAGAACGAATCGGACACCTTGGCCAATGTATCGCCACACATTCAACGTGAAACTCGTTGGAATTTGCGAAGTGAACGTCACATCTATCCGACCGCAATTCCAAGAGCTTTTCGAGGTTTGAGAAATAATGGCGTAAGCTGGCTCTCCAATATCGTCGGCGTGCACGAAGTGCGTGCTGATTGCTCCAGTTGCGAAGGAGTCACCGAGATCATGCAGGACGATTTTGGGCGTAGCGCCACGCGTTCCGACGAATTGTAGCACCACATCACCGTCTATTCCAGACCCAGCGATTGAATGCGTCGTAACTTTGATCGTATACTTTTTTGACGCTTCAGGAGCGTAAACGTCTTTTCGTCCGCGGGTGAAAACGCGGCGAATTTTATATGACGTCTCGTAAACCACCGCACGCGTCCAGTTCAAGGAGTTATAGTCTTGCGAGTTGATTGGTCGAGTGAGAGGCATGCAAGCCGGAGTACGATTCATACCGAACGATAAATTCTCAACCGAGTGTTGCGGGAGTGCGGCGTGAAGTCTCACGACTCCAACGTCGAGAAATTCAGTCCCCCAAGCTTTGTTGGGGTTGAAAATTTCCGCGGTATCCGAAGAAGTGGCCTCATATAACTGGATTTGAAGTCGGTACCTCACGGCTTCGCCCGCCACCTTGGTGCAGAACTCGTTTCGCAGATAGTCAGGCAAACGTTTCTCGTTCGGTAGTCGACGATATTTCATCATATGTGTCGTTGCGATCAGGTTCTGGTCAGCCTCGTCAGGCAAGAACGGCTCTTGACCGACGTCCGTCCCAGGGCCAGCTCCGTATGGAACGAGTCTGAACTTGCAGTATCGCTTTTTGCCATCCAAAGCATGGAATTCGCGACAAGTCTGCGAGTAATAATGTAAATCGCAGTACGAGTCGGGTGCCCTTCGCACCCCGCCGATACCAGCCTTAATGCCTGTGGGATACTTCATTCCCCATGCCTTGTAAGCGGAGTCGTTAAACGTCGCCATTTGAAATACGAACGGAAGAAACGAATCCAAGTTGAAAAATCCAGCGAATTCACCAGTGTTCAGGTGCAGATCGAATGGACTTTCGTCGACGGCATTTGAGAACTTCAGCGCACAACCTCGAATCTCAAGAGATGCGTCGTCATACATTTCCGAGTCGGCGAGCTTCACGCCGACGGCGTTCGAGTGCCTCAAGATGATTGGCATCGTCTTGCCCTTCGTAAAGAAAGCATTTTTGGGCACCTTACTGTTCTCGATGACGGTGAATTGCCCGATCGCACCAACACCGACTGGATGGGTCGGGCGCCTTTTCTGCATCAGAGTGCCAAACACGAACATGAAAGCAATCTTCAACTGCATCACCAGCAACCCAAACGCATTGGGAGGTGGCATTGGAATGGGAAACTCGGAATTCGAGGCTGCGTCGAACATTTCATCTCCGAAAGCGGCTTTATAACACTTGACCCAGTGATTTTGCCACTGTGACACCACCGCGACCAATGGCCTTGGAGAGGTGGATGGCGACTTCGACAAAATACGACCGAAACTCGACTTTCGCATCGTACTCATCTCATCCGGAACCACAATGCCCCGCTTAAATAGTGCAGCAATGAACCTTACCTTGACGGTACTGAGCATCACCACTCGGTTTTTAACCGAATGGATCAACTTTTGAGTGGCTTTGGCGAATTGGAACCAGACATAAGTCCAACCCATGGTGTGGAGGAACAGCGAAAGCGTCAAGGGTGTACTGGTGTAACCGCAAAGCCACGAGAACCGCGAAACAAACACCAGCATGTGCATGAAATACACTCCACGGACGACTCTCATCACAGGTTTCAAGAATCGACCAAACGACGAGACGCCGCTTGTAAGGACTGAATGTGTCAGCGCGAGAGTCAAGAGACAGAAGTATCCAACGTGAAAGGAATCCTCGATGATACTGTCAGCCGATTCAAACGCGGAGAGAGTCATGAGCCGTCGACGAAGGAGGTCAACCATCGAGTTCGAAAGAGCGCCCGCGCCAATAATACGCACTAACCTGATGAGAATATGCCAGATGTGAGATAATGCACCCAGTGTGCACATCATCTTCGTCGTCTTCTGGATTGCATGAAAACGCGACCTCGCCTCCTTCGACGTTTCGTGCGTATTCACGAGAGCAATGTGCTGCAAGTACACCCGAAGCCAAGCCAGGCACAGTAAGATGATTTGAACATCAGTCTCGACGCTTTCTAGGTATGCATTTTCGAAGCGCTTTGCGTCACAACTGCGCAACGGGCATCCTAAGAGTATGTGAACGAGGGTTCGTGAAACTTTATCACTCTTGCCCGTCAGCGCCTTGTAATAGAGTGAGATAATCACAAACCACAAAGTGATAGTGCTCTGCGCAAAAGTATTCATGGAGAGTGCGACTCCTTTTGGAAAAGAAGGGTTCATGAGATTGTGGGCAGCGAAAGATAACAGTAGAGGACTGATTGCGGACATTCTTGGAACTGGCTTCGGTGCGATCAAGTACGTGTCTGAAAGCGGCACAGGATGCGGTATACCACTCGTTAGCAGAGCGATCGGAAGCATAGCGCAGAGGACAAGGACCCCATTTATCCATGCACACTTCTCTACCTGCCGTTGCAAAGCGAAATGCTTCAGCACAAGCATGCGCCAGCGTCCACGCAAATTCGTGAAACCCGTTCGCTGGCCGCTCGAATCCGGATTTCTGGAAAGGTGAACGGCGCCTCGTACGCACGCGTAGATTGAGAGCATCATGATGAGCCAGATAGTGAAATCAACCCCCACCCAATCACTGGGAGCGTGATGTAACTTTCGCGTCCACGGATTGGACATAGCACGAGCCACCAGAAAATGATCGCAGAGAGTGTAGGAAACAGACATTGCCATCACGCCGTAGATCAATCTGGCGCTTCTTAGCGTTCGTTGGTCAGAAAATGCGCTCTTTCGAATCACGGCGGTGCTTATACCCACGAACGCGTGCAACACGATGGAGTATTGCATCATTGAAATGCGAGCCAACTCGGCGTCGCCGCGCAGCAGCGCGTGTTCCTTGCTGAACCGTAAGCGCAGGACGGGAAAAGAAAGAGTTGACAAGCGGCGTGCGATGGTGCGGAGGATTGGAAAGTTGACCTTCAAAAGTGGTACCTGAAGGCGACCCCACTCTGGCATCATCACACCGGTGGCGATGCCCTGGTACCACAAATTTGTGTACAGGAGACTCCCCAGTATGAACAAATGCGCCATGGATGCCAGGGAGACACCAAACATGTGGAATCCTTTGCGAGTCGGCCCGACGAAAATGGGACCGTTAAACGCGTGGTGAAAGAGAATGTTCATCAGGGCGGCCGTCATGATTGTGAAGAAGGGCATGTTGATAGAGAACCTGAACCAGTCCGGCAGTGATCCGTGCGTTATGATGATCAACGCGAGAAGGCTCTTCGACGCTATCATGACGAACAGTGCGCCGAATGAACCTTGCCGCAGTGCAGGAATCCACGAATGAGATAGAATGCCAGTGACGAAGAGACCGGCGGAACACATACCGATGGTGTTTGGATTGCGCATGTTCGCCAAAGCGGAGAAGTGTCGACCGAACTCGAGTACGAAGATCGCCCCGCCGATGTAACAGATGCTAAATAGCACAGCCAGACGTTCGTGCATGATAAATAGCGTCGACGCTGATCGAGGTTTGGGAATCTTGAAATACCTGACCCGTTTCTCCGGCGGCACGTCCACCACGCCCAAGCGGCTCACGCGAATCAAACAAAATTTACCCAACGCGCCCAGACCGTCCACGGACACCATGAGCGCTCCGACCGCGCAGTTCGGCATCTTCATCATCAACCGTAATCCATAAAGCGTCACGAACGCCAGCTGCGTTTCAGTCGCGTAATGCGTGTACGCGTCGCTCCCCGTGCACACGTACGACCACCCAATCGCGTGCACGCACGAGAACACGTACACCCACAGCGCCAGGCACGTCCCATCGAACGAATTGAACACCAAATCGTTCGCGATCGCCCCGACGACCGCCGGCCGCGTTCGATCGCGCGCCACCGCCGCGTACGTCACGTACGCCGTCGACAGCACGTAATTGATTCCCTGCAACGCGTGGAAACGCCCGACCGACCATCCGGGCCTTAGCGCGTCGCTCGCCGCGTCGCTCGACATCGCGTCCCGCGCGTCCGCCTCTTTTCGCGACCGTCTCCGCGATCGCTCGCGTCGCGTCGCCGTGCGCGCGCGCGTCTGTGTCGTGATACCGCCGCGGAATCAAATTTAATTAATCGATTCGATCGCTAACGGTCGCGCGCGATCTTCAGCGCGCGCCGTCGACGCGACGCGACGCGCGCCCGCGCGCGGGTCGCGGATTCGCGAAAAACAAAATCGCCGCGGGCCGGCGCGCGATCCTCGGCGCGCGCGCCGTCACGCGCGATGTATCATCTTAGTCATTCTTAGCGCTTGGTTTAGCTCACTGTATAGTAGCGCGTCTTTGTAGTCTCAGCTCGTCCGACGCTCGTCTCGCCGAAACGAAACAAACTGCCTCAAAACCCGATACAGGGATCGCCGCAAAGATGGCCTCGCCGTTCGCCGTCCCGCCGCTCCGGCGGCGCGCCGCCGTCCTCGCGGCGTGGGAAACTATCACAGAC
>Ga0315315_10006775_pt1 | contig 10584 bp, 12 predicted proteins | sample M140m3416metaG_FD_203699 | JGI IMG/M metagenome (GOLD analysis project Ga0315315, IMG submission 203699) | Ammonia-oxidizing marine archaeal communities from Monterey Bay, California, United States - M1 40m 3416 | ecosystem: Environmental > Aquatic > Marine > Intertidal zone | place: USA... | reverse complement strand
AACAGAATAGTAACGGAAGTCGGACAAAAAGTGGGTCAAGTCGGCACTTTGGCGGAACGCTAGGAGGATAATGTACACGAGGGGATAATGTACACGTTACGAAACTTATTTTGTAACAGAAAAGTAACGGAAGTCGGACAAAAAGTGGGTCAAGTCGGCACTTTGGCGGAACGCTAGGAGGATAATGTACACGAGGGGATAATGTACACGTTACGAAACTTATTTTGTAACGGAAATGTGACGGACAAGTCGGACAAAAGGTGTGTCTAAATTTTCAACCGTGACTGCGTTTGGTCGGAACATACTTGTGATCGCCGAGTCGTTTGCGGTTGGCGGTAATTACACACTCGGTCGGGAACTTGGTTGAGAACACGTTTCCAAACTCATTTGGGGGCTCAACCTTACCATCCCATTTCATAACAAACTTGCGCTTGGCCTTGAGCACGTAAAAGTTGCGATACGATGCGACGAGGTCAATTTGAGATTCATTCGAGGTGACGATACATTCATCCCACGCGTCATCGGTGATCGTCAAAACACCAAACTCACATCCGTTGGGTGGATTGAGAGTCGCGACCTTCCTGTATGCCGCGTCGGCAACACTCTTTTTTACACCCGCTTTGATCATATTATTGTACCACTCCAGTGGTTGGCAGGTTGGTGGGAACTGCAACAAGTCGAGTCTTTCTTGCATGTGGTACAGATGATAGCTGGACTTGTGTTCGTATCCACGTTCTGCAAATCGTTTTGCAAGTGAAACTCCCATATTGATCAGCCACTTCATGTGCGCACGGCTTGCGGGTGCCCATAATGCGCATGGGTGGTGCTCGTGAGTCTTCTTGTACGGCTTGAGGTCTGGATTTGGATGAGGCGGCAGGTTAGCACCAGCAACGTGGATAGCTGTGTAGAGAAGTTGGACGGTTTCAAGAATCATTTTGAAGTGTACGTCGCAGTGCATCAATGCAGAGACGGTAGAAAGTGTGTGCAGTACAAAGATATTCATCGGGCGCCGACGATGATGCCCCGCGATTTACGGTGCTGCCAAAGTTAAGACAAACACAAGAACCCAAAGAATGTACCAATCTTGGACGTTGAGTGGTGAGTAAACATTAGAAAGGTCCAGGGTCCAACCAGAAATTAAAAGGCCCCAAAACAGATTAAATGCAAACGCGACAATTTTCGAAACAAATTCGTCTTGTACGCAATCGAGCGGCGGTTCGTAAAACGCCTGAAGTGGCAGCCAATGGATAATAATATCCAACAGATAGAATAGCATGTAGTTTATCTTGTTTTTATCCATCAGGGCTCTGTGATATCCAGGGAATAACATATTTGTCATTTCAAACACCAACGCAGCAGCAAACATGCTTGCGTAAAAGCCTCTTCGCAATAAATCGTTCGGTGAAGTTAAAAGTAAAAATAAATTCACGAACGTCCAGGGGGGATATTTGATGGTGTTTTGAATCACGGACAACATTTTTACAACCGTTGTTTGACAAAGGCGAGCTCGGTACTTAGCGAGATTCGGCTAAATGCATCAGCTCCTGCATAGTAATTACTGCGCGAGACACCTTTGTAGCCATGTCATCCATTTGATGTCTAGTAAGCTCGTGTTGGACGTCCATCAAACCGAGCATCGCAGCTCGACGCGACCCCAAAGTGGCATACCCTTCTCTTGGGATGCGCATTGCGGTTGCAATAGTCGAAGGATTGGATTGACGAAGAGGTTGTGGAGAGAGTGAACCATGCGGTGCTGGTGCCTGGTAAGTCGACGAATTAGAAGGTTCTGAACTAGAATCTGTTGTTTGTTGTGGCGTTTTGTTTCGTGATGATGACGTTGAAGCTATTTCTGCACTAGCTGGTTGTCGAACTGTATCTGATGCCGGTGTTGAAACCGTGGTTGTTGCAGCTTTAGAGGAACTACCACGCACTGACGCTGGTTCGGCCACTGGACTCGCCGGACGTCCAGCAAGTCGCTTGGATTTGCGAACATGTGTGGAAGTGTCGTTTTGCACGGTCGTGTACGGCATCGAATCCCTAGGTTGTTCGTTATCCGATGATTCGTCGTCCGAATCCAAGACAACTCGCCTTTTATAAGGATTGGAAGATGACCGAAATGACCTTGTTATGTGTTCTTGCGGGTGTTCGTTATCTAAGGCCTCGTTGTCTTCCGACATCGAATCGTCAATAACTGACCCAGGGTCGTCTTTTTGTTCGTTGCACGCACGATTGGTATGCTTGGCTTTGGGTGGGTCAGAAATGATATGGCTTGTATGTCCTCTGACCACAGCGCTGTAGGTGACACGTTGCGTAGCGGCCGCGCTTTCGCGGTTCTTGTCAATTATTTTCCAGAAATTATCGTCTGTCGAAATGCTGGGTATTGAATGGCGCGTTTCGTCGGCTACGCAGAGTTCAAGATTGTGCTTAAGGTCTAAAAAGTCCTTTGTCGATTTGTCATCCACTAGGTAAAGTTCGGGGTGGTCCAGTTCCACTCGCATTTCTTTTAGATCCTGATCCATGTCGTACATGATGTTTTGTAAAAAAGTCGATGCCAAAAAATGTAACTTTGCTTTACGAAGGCACGTTGCGCCAATGTAGAATCTTCCCATATCGGACTTTGAAATCCCGCTCTGGTGCACTTCGGCTGACAACAAAAACCTCCTGTCGTATGCTTTCTTGAATTCTTCCCAGCGTGCCTCAACGTTTTGCGGTCGTGTGAACCAATCAAACATACAATGATTGCCACCGGCCAAATCTATTGCGTAATGGCAATGTTCTTCATGTGCTCCACAGGCATCGCACCGTCCGACACGCTGGCGCGCTGAGTCTTTATTCTCTGTTGAGATTTGAATTACTCGCATAGAATCGGCCGCGCTGATGATTGCGTCAAATGAGTGACTCCATTGAGCCGACGCCATACGAACGATTGCTTGCATATCGCTTCCAAAATGATGGTAGCACTTTTTCAAAAACGGACCGTCTGTTTCCTCATCGTCGAGGTCAGGCATTTGTTTACGCACCGTACGTTCGCACAAGTCAAGCATGGCAAATGCCCGCGTCTCGGATGAACAATTGCGAGGGTCACTCATCGTTTACGAGTGATTCTGTGATACCAAAACTTTTGGAAAAGTGTAACATTTTGGCTAAATGTCAAATGCTCTTCGCAACATGTGGGTAAACAGGTGAAACTTCTCCTGTCGCCCTGTTTGATGACAAATGCCTGTTCTAAAGGCTACTTTCTGTCTACTGTAATTCTCACTCGACTCGCAGGCGCTTACGGCCGGCGTGGGCGGCCCATCCGTGCTGGAAGCTTACCTTGGCTACGCACTCCGGAACGCCGACGGTCAGCTCTTCGCGGTGATTCGCCCAAGCCGCCTCGAAGCGCTCGTTGTCCCGCGCCTCGACGCGGCGCTGCAGCTTCTTCGCGAAGAGGACGACGTAGAAGCGGAGGCTGAGCACCGTCCACAGCCTTTGCAAACGTTCCCGGGCTTTGAGCCATACGAAAAAGGGGTCGGTCCGCAGCTTGGCCGAAGCGAGCCGGAGCGCGTCGCCATTTTGCGCCACCGCCGCCATGACCACCTCCCGGTCGGCCCGCAGCTCGGCCGAGGCGAACAGAAGCGCTGCGCCATTTTGCGCCACCGCCGCCATCACCACCTCCCGGTCGGCCCGCAGCTCGTCCGAGGCCCACTGCAGCGCGTACCCAGCTTGCGTCATAGCCACCATGACCACCTCCCGGTCGGCCCGCAGCTCGTCCGAGGCCCACTGCAGCGCGTACCCAGCTTGCGTCACAGCCACCATGACCACCTCCCGGTCGGCCCGCAGCTCGTCCTAGGCCCACTGCAGCGCGTACCCAGCTTGCGTCACCGCCACCATGACCACCTCCCGATCGGCCCGCAGCTCGGCCGAAGCGTAAGCCAGCGCACAGCCATATTTCGCCACCTTTTTTAGCACAAAGTCACTATTGGTCCAATCGGCACCTCCGGCCACAGCATTCATTGCAACGTGACTCGTGTTTGAAGATCGACCAGGCGCCGACAATAAAATGTATGCGTAAACACGTATCCTAATTTACTTTCGTTCAACCGTGACGGCTCCTTTTCTGACAATGTTTACTTTATCAAACTTGGCATTGACACGGCCCGCTAAGCTATTCTCTCGCCGTGGTCGATATGTAACTTCTATCTATGAGAGGTAGAATCAAGCGCACATGGGGTACGGCAGAGCAGAAAATTGTAGCGGCACGGCAAAAGTGGGCGTGTGCAAACTGTTCGTGTATACTCCCCTCCAGCTTTGAGCTCGACCACAGAATACCGTTGTGGGCTGGAGGTGCTGATTGTTGTGAAACAAATGCAGATGCTTTATGTCCAACGTGTCACGCCAACAAGACACAAGCCGAGTGCATTGAACGAACAAGATTGATTCGCAAAAGGCGTGCCGATGCAATACGCGAGGCTGCCAAAGAGCTTACGAACGACCCACCACCAATGAGTCCACCCCCATTACCTTTAAAAAAACCAAAACGACAGCCTAGAAGTTTAAGTCCTACACCTACATATGATCCTGTCGTTGACAACAACCCATTTTTGAAATACGCATACGTAGGAGATAGACGATAAGCAGTGAATTCATACACTATGTCAAAGCCTAATGGCGGACCTTTTCAGAGCTATTTTGTTGGCTGACTTATGTACTCGATGTGTATTGTATCCATCTTTTTACGGGTACGGCTATGGGTATGGATATGAATACCCATACCCATATCGTACGCACTCTAAAACAACCGTCGTGGTCAAGTCAAGTGCGGCAGTACCGGAAGATGCCGTCCAAATACCGCCATTAGAAAATTTATCTATAAAACGGACATAGAAGCCCTTGATCGCCATTCAGTCAGAAGTCGTCCTTGTGTAACAGATACAACCAGTACAGTATTAATCCTGCGACCAAGAGTTCGCCAACGTCTCGATATCCATATTGTTGACAATATTCGCGATTTGTAGGTTCCGACGAGCATGGTGGTTCCAGATCACTGTCGTCTCCTTTGTAGTCAGTGTCGTCATCAGTTTCGTTGCACTCTTTTGAGTTGTTGTTTTTAAGAGTATCTATGTTGGCCATCAGTTTGTAAGAAGATCTTGATGTTTCCAAACCCAGCGCTAGCGGAAAACATTTGATAAGCCCTAACGTGTGTCGGAGTAGTGAGTAACATGGCTAGTGGGTTGCGTCTTCGTTCGGACGGGCAGCGAAAAGCAAATGTAGCCAAGAAAACTGTGAACTCTGACATATTGCGAAACTCAATTGGCATTTCTACCGGTTCTCACGGTGAGAATCGTCTGAACCTTCAGCAAGTCTATGCTCTGGAAACTATGTACCAAACCAATTCAGTGATACAAGCGGCTCGAACGGTATTGAGTGGACAGTTACTTTCGGGTGGTATTTCACTTAGAAAGAACGGCCAGGACGTCAAACTAAAACCTGCATTTAAGGACCACCTGGACGAAGTATGGTTACCGTTCGCACAAGATGTTATTGATTCCTTTCTCAAGTGGGGATTTGTGGTCGTAGCGTACGAAGAGTTTGAAGACTTGTACAAAAGGCAAGCCCCATCATTAAAAAAACCCCGTCTGTCCAAAGCTGACGGATCTTCTTCGACGTCTACTTCTATGATGCCAATCGTTCCTGCGCTTGGGACATACGAAGTGTCGTTCAGAATGGGAGGTAAAAGTGGATACAAGAGAGAATATTCTGTGATCCCCACGAACGTCACTGCGTCTAATCAAGCTGACGAAGCTGCAAGGGTTTTTGTGCGCCAAGCACCCGACCAAGTTGGAAACGTTAACTCACCGTTGGCATCGGTTTTTGAAATCGGATCGTTTGTGAGTGCTCTCACGGAGCTCGCCATCGTAGCTGAATCGTCGCGGGCTAGGCCACGAATGGTGACACAGATGATTAAAAAGGACACGAATGCGCTCGACCCCAGTAATTTATTCTTCGACTCTGATAGTCGAAACGCACAAACTGCAACCGACGTAGAAGAAAGTGCGTCACAGGCAAAGGCGCTCCAACTACAACAGTCCGTTTGCGATTTAATAAATCGTCTACAAACGCGTCAATATGGGCCAGACCAACAAAATAACAGTTTTTCCGGTTCAAAAAGTGGAAAACAAACGTACGTGCCACCTGACGTCGCACCGTCTCTCTTCCATCTTCCGAAGGTACGTGACTCCACAAACTCACACGTGCGTGATACACTTGGCTAACCCCGCCAGCGTCGTGTGTGTTCTCTACAGGGGCACGAAGTGGCACCACACACTTCTAATCCGGAGTCTAGGGGCGACCTCGAATCACTGACGCGTTTGGCAACGGAACAATTCAGTGCTGCATTCGGTATTCCTGCTGATCTCATATTTTCTGGACGCTTTGCGGGAAAATCAACTTCACAGTGCGCAACACCGTTAACACACGCATTTATGTTGTAGCACGCATCTCACCTGGCAACGTTTGCATGCATTGCATATGGGCATGCCCCACGCGCACATGCCTGCACTTGCTTAGCGCTGTGTTGTGTGTTCTTGATCAGATTATCACTTTTAAACACTACCGTCTCTCAACTTGCCAAAGCTGTAAATTCTGTACTTACCGTCTGCTATCGTGACATATACGACACCGGCAGCAACGAGGAGGTGGGACACCTTCAGCTTTTGACCTCACCTCTTGCTGCTACCGACGAGGTTGTTGGACTTTACTCAAACGGCCTGGTGCCGCTTGAAATAGCAATGCCTTCAGTTTTGCACGCAATTGGTGCTACACAAGAAGATATCATTTCGGCGGTGGAGAAGGCCAAACAAAAACAAGAAGAACAAGAAAACCGTGAAAAGGGAGAGCAGGAAAACAAAGAAAAGGACGACAAGCTAAATTTGCAAATGAAAGAAGCCGATCTTCGTAACCGAACATCGAATGCTGATAGCCAGCAAAATAAAGGAACGGATGAAAAGCAGTAGACAGAGAGAGTGTTGATTTGTAGGAAATTGACGTGGAACAGATATGTCTGAACTGGTGTGGAGTGTCTTGAATCAAATATCAGTACTCAGCCTAATATCGGTCATGGCAGGCAGCAATAATTCCACTGTCGTGCATGCATGTGAATGTGTTGAAAACGAACCCACAGTCCAAAGCGACATTCGATGTAACAACTGCAACAAACGAATTAGTCAAGGAGATGACATATTTTTCATGCTAGATCACAAATACTGCAGTCAACAGTGCCGAAAGCGTAAGATCGACAGTTTGATTTCACTTCGCAATTCCACACGTGCGTTCCACGTCACGGACAAACCATGCTGCCTTTATTCATCGAACAAATCTGCATCGTTGTCCCGAGAAATGCAATCGCGTTTTGGCGAGGAGTCTTCAAAAATTTGTTTCAAAGTGATTCCAGATTGATTCCAATTTTGACTTGGCGAATTTTCCGACGGCAAATTTGCGGATGGCAATGGCGTGCCTGCTGACTCTCCCTTATATGTCATGTTTGGGTTCGACAAAGCTTGTGGTATCCTTGCCAAACGAGGTGCGAGGTATATCTCTGACTTATTAATCAGCATGCGCAACTCTTGAGTTTGTAAGATGAACTCCTGCTTGAGCGACTTCGTACTATCACAAGGTGGCGGATCAATTTCTTCCAATTCCTCTTGGTGGTGACAGCAGGGTGGGTCGTTGATATTCAAATCAGCGACTGTTAGCTGGCAACGCCTGCAAAAGAACATTTGTGCGTTTTGCGCGTTTACTTCGAAGTTGTTCCACATAAAGATAAGACGCGATTTGATGACAGCCACTAAATTCTGAAAGTCTACTCCCCAACGTGGCTCTGCAATTGCAGTTTTCAGAATCTTGTCTTCCAAAAGCTTGTATAGGACTTTCCGCACTCTGGAAGGTGGTAATTGGAGTGCTCCGCAGATTGTGTTGATGTCTTGATAGTAGAATGTGACTGGCTGTTCATCAAATGAGTTCTCGTCTACAACAAATCTTCCTATAGATAGCTTTATAAGTTGTCGGATGACCAAAACGTGTTCAGTGTCAAAGAAAATACCAACGAGGTGTTGAACCAACGCTATGTAGTGTTTGATGCAATCGCGTTGATGGGCAGAACATCGTGTTGTTTGCACAACAGGCGTTTCCACAGCTGGCGATGCCACCACCGCAGGTGCCGAACGTTTAGAGAGTAAAACATTGGAGTGAAACATTGAAAATGATTCAGGCGCCGACAACACGTTCGACTTGACTTCAAATACGTATGGAAAAAACTGGGCAACACTTGCAGTAAAGAGAATTTTGTTTTAACCATAGTGTGAGCGTGTGTATCGACTCGATCAAATTCGGCGCCTCAATGTCCTCACTTATGTTTTACAGTCCACCTATTCCGTACGATTCAGAGTCCATTATCATCGGAGAGATGAACTGTCTTCTTCGTGATTTGCTGAGAGTAATCGATGGCCAAAAGAAGTTCATTTCATTCGAACCGTGCTATCGTCGATGCTACAATTTGATTGTGCACCATAAGCGCGGAAATGAACTCGACGCAAAGTTGGTTTGGGTTTGGCGTGCGTTATCAACTGTTCCGTCAAACAAAGCTCCTTCGTTAGTGCAGATGGTTGAAGATGTACTGATGTTGTATGACAAAAAATGGAGAATCGCAAAGAATCGACCTAGCGTCGCGCAATTGGCAACGATGTCGCGCGTCGAAAGGGTCTCCAGGGCGAAACAGACGATCGAACGTTTTGTTCCCATAATTGTAGAGAACTTTTACAAACCCGGTGGGCTGTTTGAGCGCAGTTGTGCAGCGGAGTGGGACAGCAAGGCTTGGTGCAACGACCACGCAAACAAAAAGAGAAAATTGTAGAAACGAGGTTTTGTTAAATATTCAATTTGCCCCGACACTGGACGTGATTAACACGTTTTGTGTCAGTGTCGACTTTTCAAAACTCGGCGCCTGAAATTCTTGTTGATCACTGTTACAATGTCGCGCGATTCGCCTTCCCCCACGTACTCCGATAAACTGAAGAAGAACATGAAGTCAAGGGTAGAAGACTATAGCTGGTACCTGTGTCGGTCTTCTGGGGACCCACATCAACACTCTGAGAAGCAAAACAAGGTCTTCGAGATTCTTGAACAACTCTGCCAGTTGGGAGAAACGAGGTTGTACGTTCACCTCACAAACATCCGCGAGTGGGTCAGCATCCTACAGGATCAGGATCATAACTATGGTAAAATCTCGACGCCTATGCAGGTTATTGATCTTGTCTTGCACTACTGTCGCCTCACAACTTACTGTCTCAATCAAGCAGAATTTGATACGGTGGACTTAACAGACTGGGCGAGCGGTTGGGTTGCAATCATAGAAACTACAATCGCATCTGACAGACAACTGATGCGGTCGCTCTATGACATGGCCGAAGAGGTGTCTGCAAAACATGGGGGGGGTGCGCTTCCAGAAAAAGGTCTACCGGCGATTTGTGCTTCTCCAACTCCCTCGTATTCGCCAACTGTGTCTGATTCACCGAACCCCTTGGAGTCCAGCTGCACAACCAAGGAGGATCACAACGATAGCAATGTAACTGCCACGGATAAGGCAGTACCGACTTCAATGCAGGGAGACATGTCAAAAGAAGAAACTACTGAGGCCGTTACTGTCTTCAAGAATGCCATTGTACTTACGAACGAGACGATCGCATCCGCCATGGACAGAAGTAAAGATGGAGATATGAATTCCCTACTTGAGACCTGGAAGACAATTGTTGCAATGCAAACCGATTCATTAGACAAGATGTGCAAGTTAAACGACGTCGCAAAAACTTCGAAACGCGTTGATAACTCGTTGGTGGTGCAGGTACCGGCCGAGGCGACAGCGGACGCGGCGATGGCAACGGCGGTGTCGGTGATGGACGTCACAGTTGAAGCACCCAAAGCAACAGAGACTGTATTTCATGGCATTGAGAGTGACCCTGACTCGGCAACGGAAAACAAACAAACTTGTGACACTGCGCACGACGAGAAAGAGGAAACTCAAGACACAGACGTAGACGAGCTTTACAACGAGAAGCATTGGTATCCCAGCAAAGCCGCTCGCGACGCGATGGCAAGGCAGTTTTACAAGAATGGTATTAAAGGAGTGCCACCTCCTCACTGGTGGCCAAGCCCCGGTGCTTTTGAAGCGTATGCGAGACAACAGGGACGCAGCTCCAACCCACAAGAGTTGGCGTAAGAAGTGGGGTTTTGGGGACGACGTGCTTGAACAAAACAGGAAGCTAGAGGTTGACACGTAACCCCATGGGAACCGGTTGGGCTTTGGTGAGAATTGAGCCCGGTGTTGCAAATTATTATATTATTTGTGTGTTTAACCGATAGTTCCTGTATGGTAAAACGAATAAAAAGTTTTGCATGTATCGATGGAAAGCCACGACGTCTCGGCACCGCCAACGACGCTGTTTAAATTCGAGAAGTACCAGCCTTTCAAAGGCTCGTCGAGAAAAACACTGATGTCACCCAATTGCATTTTGGTGGCCACCGTGGAGAGTGTATTGTTCTTCAGACCGA